>Ga0180430_10000269_pt1 | contig 59024 bp, 56 predicted proteins | sample SS_ome_9_FD_132999 | JGI IMG/M metagenome (GOLD analysis project Ga0180430, IMG submission 132999) | Hypersaline lake sediment archaeal communities from the Salton Sea, California, USA - SS_1_S_2 metaG | ecosystem: Environmental > Aquatic > Non-marine Saline and Alkaline > Hypersaline >...
CTGTCGCACGGCCCGCCGCCACGGTCGACCGAACCGAATTCCGCCACCCGCCGAACATTGACGAACGAGTACCGGTGCTGGCTGCACGGGCCGAACTCGGCCAGCGCCGCACTGTGCGCGGCAGTGCTGTACCCCTTGTGCTCGGCAAACCCGTAGCCGGGATGCTGACTGTCCAAGCGCACCATCAGCCGGTCCCGGCTGACCTTGGCCAGGACGCTGGCCGCCGCGATACACGCGGCCGTGGCATCGCCGCCGACCACCGGCAGCGACGGCACCGGCAGCCCGGGGACCCGGAATCCATCGGAGAGGACGTACCCGGGCCGCGCCGACAAGCCGGCTACCGCTCTGCGCATACCCTCGATATTCGCCGCGTGCACCCCGCGCCGGTCCACTTCGGCAGCCGAAATGAACACCAGGTGGTAATCCAGGGCGTGACGGCGGATCAATGGGAACAGTTCCTCGCGCGCTTTCGCGGAGAGCTTCTTGGAGTCATCAAGAGCCGCGAGCCCCTCAACACGCTTTGGCCCCAGCGCACAGGCCGCAACGACCAACGGGCCCGCGCAGGCACCCCGGCCTACCTCGTCAACCCCGACGACCGGGCCGAGTCCGCCGCGGTGCAGCGCGGACTCCAAAGTCCGAAGGCCCGACGATCGGCGGATAACCGTGCGCGGCGGCCATGGCGCGGAGACAGCCGTCTTGGCGGGCATATCAATCCTGCTGTGGGTCGACCGTGGTGACACCGCCCCAGCGCCCCGGCGGCCACGCGATGAACTGCGCCTTACCGATGACGTTATCGACGGGCACGGTGCCGGTGAGCGGGTCACCGGTGCAGATAATTCCCTTCTGCGCCTCGGCCGGCGAACTGGTGCAGTGTGCCCGCGAATCAGCTGAATGGGTGCGATTGTCGCCCATCACCCACAACCGGTCCTCAGGAACCCTGACCGGCCCGAATTCATTGCCCAGACAGGGATATACGGCAGGGTCGGCCATCATCGTCGAGGCGTTGAGATAGGGCTCGTCCAGAGGCCGGCCATCAACGGTCAGACCCGTGTCGGCACGACATTCCACGGTCTGGCCGCCCACGGCAATAATCCTCTTGACCAGGTCATTCTGGTCCGGGGGCACGAAGCCGATGAACGACAGAGCATTCTGCACCCAGCGGATAGCAGTGTTATCGGAGCGGATCGACTTATAGCCCACGTTCCAGTTCGGCGGACCCTTGAACACCACCACGTCACCCGGCTGGGGTGAACCGAACCGGTAGGAGATCTTGTCAACCATGATCCGGTCGCCGACACAGCCCTTACAGCCATGCAGTGTTGGTTCCATCGACTCCGAGGGAATCAGGTAGGGCCGCGCCACGAACGTGAGCATTACGTAGTACAGCAGCACCGCGGTACCCACGAGGATGACACCCTCGCGAAGCGCCGAACGCGCCTTGCCGCCCTTCCCCGGATTCTCCGAGGTCTCCCCGGAGTCAGAAGGATCGGCAGTCAGCTCAGAAGGATCCGGGGTCGGGTCATCGGGATCCGGGGTGGGGGTCACGGGATCAGCGTAGCCATGCCGGTGCCCGAATCCCCGCTACCCACGACGGTGGGCGCTGAGCTCAGCGCTTCTCCTTGATCTTGGCCTTCTTGCCCCGCAGCTCCCGCAGGTAGTACAGCTTGGCCCGCCGGACATCGCCGCGGGTGACCACCTCGATGTGATCAATGTTGGGTGAGTGCACCGGGAAAGTCCGCTCAACTCCGACGCCGTAACTCTCCTTGCGAACGGTGAACGTCTCGCGGATACCGCCACCGGAGCGGCGCAGCACAACGCCCTTGAAGACCTGGATGCGCTGCTTGTTGCCTTCGATGACCTTGACGTGGACGTTGACGGTGTCGCCGGGGCCGAAGGCGGGGATGTCCTCACGCAGCGATGCCTTGTCGACGAAGTCGAGAGTGTTCATCTCCAGGGAATTCCTTGCGTTCGGGCTTCGAGCAGTTATCCGGGCGCGTGCGCCCGACCACGCTGAGCCGGTTGTCAGGTAGCTGTCGCCGCATGCGGAGATTCCGGCCGCGCGGGCAACCTCCCGATTGTGCCAGATCGGCGAGCAGCAGCGAAATCCCGCGGCTGGGCACTCCGGTTGGGTGGCCGACCGTGGTCGGCGGAACTCGCCGGGTAAACCGATTCGTACATTGACGAAGAGGGCGGCTACCCTGGTAGAACGCGCCCTTCCGTCGGCACCGCACCCGTACTCGGTAGTCCGCGCGAGAGCTTCTGCCGAGCGGAGGAGACCACGATGCGACGCCGGCGATCACGCTCCTTGTCCACCGTCGCCGTGCTGTCTGCGATCCTCCTGGTGGCTGCATCTTCAGTCGAATTGCACACCCGCTGGGCGAACCAACCGGCCCGGGTCACGCTATTGGCTGCTGGACCGGCGCCGCATCCGCGGACGGCACAGCCGGCAACCAGCGCCAATTTCGACGAACTCGCTCGCGAGGTACCACGCGACGCCAAGCGAGACGGTGCTGACGTCACTTTCAGCATCCTGGACCGCAGCACCGGCCGGGTGGCCTCCGGTGGTGATCCGGTGGCGTTCCCGATCGCGTCGGTGTCCAAGTTGTTCATCGCCGACGATGTGCTCAAGCAGACGTCGATGACAGGTGCCGGGCTCAGCCGGGAGGACCAGCGCGGGCTGGAAGCCATGTTGCGGTCCTCCGCTGACGTCCCCGCCACTGAGTTCTGGGTCCGCGGCGGTGGCAACGCGATCATCGACCGGATCGTGACCCGCTACGGATTGCGTTCCACGACCGCGCCCTACAACGGCGACTGGTGGAACACTTTGAGCACCACCGCGGACCTGGTTCGGTACTACGACATGTTGCTGGACGGGACCGGCGGGCTGCCACCCGACCTGGCTGACATCATCATCTCCAATCTCGCCGCCTCGACGCCTCTGGGGGTCGACGGCTATCCGCAACGTTTCGGCATACCCGATGGGCTCTTCGCCGAGCCGGTTGCGGTGAAACAAGGGTGGATGTGCTGCTGGAACGGACCGAACCAACTCCACATGTCGACGGGCGTGATCGGTTCGGACCGCCGCTATGTGATAGCCATCGGCTCCATGCAACCGGTCGACGAGGCCACCGCCCGAGAGACCCTCACCCGCGTCATCAAAACGATGTTCCCCTCCGGGCGGATCTGATCCTGATCTAATCCAGCTCCCGGACAATAAGATCAGGGCGCCTTTCCCGCGTTCGGTCCACCGCCTGCTGACGTCTCCACCGCGCGATTTTGGCGTGATCACCGGAAAGGAGCAACTCCGGTACCGCCAGGCCCCGCCAGACCGGGGGCCGGGTGTAGCTTGGCCCCTCCAGCAGTCCTTCTGACAGATCTGAATGTGAATCGTCCTGGTGGGAAAGGGGATTGCCGATCACGTTCGGCAGCAATCGCACGATTGCCTCGATCATCACCAGTGCCGCGGCCTCCCCGCCGGCCAACACATAGTCCCCGATCGAGACTTCCTCGACTCGCATCCGGGTGGCGGCATCGTCGACGACGCGCTGGTCGATCCCCTCGTAGCGGCCGCAGGCGAACACCAGGTGGGATTCGGCGGTCCAGCGCTGTGCGTCTGCCTGACCGAACAGCCGGCCGGCCGGTGTCGGCACCACCAGAAGGGTTTCACCTGAGCAGATCTCATCCAGGGCCTCACCCCAAACGGGTGCCTTCATCACCATTCCGGGCCCGCCGCCATAGGGCGCGTCATCCACGGAGTGGTGCACATCCCGGGTCCAGCCGCGTAGATCGTGGACCCCGAATTCGACGATGCCGGCCTCGATCGCCCTGCCCGGCAGAGACTGCCGTACCGGGTCCAGATAGTCCGGAAAAATGCTGATGACGTCGATGCGCATCAGAGGGAGTCCAGGTCCAGCAGGCCCGGCGGCGGATCGATCTCGATGGCCCCTTCCGACAGGGACACCGATGTCACGATGGCGCCAACGAACGGCACCAAGACCTCGGCATCGGTATCGGTGCGGACCGCAAGCAACTCACCGGCGCCGGTGTGCAGCACCTCAACGACCCTCCCCACCGGAGAGCCATCGACAGTGCGGACGACGAGACCTTCCAACTGATGGTCGTAGAACTCATCGGGATCGTCCAGCGTTGGAAGTTCAGCGGAGTCGACGATGAAGAGATGGCCGCGTAGCGCTTCAGCGCCGTCGCGATCAGTGACCCCGCCCAGCCGCACCAGCAGCCGACCTCCGTGTGGGCGAACCGATTCGATCACGACCGCACGCTCACCGGCCCCGCGCCCACTCCGGAGGCGCAACTGCCTACCGGGGACGAACCGCGCTTCCGGGTCGTCGGTCCGGACATCCACCACGACCTCGCCGGTGACACCGTGCGCCTTGGCGACCCGGCCGACCACCAATTCCACTACTGGTCGGTGTCCACCACGTCGACGCGGATTCCCCGGCCGCCTATCCCGGCCACCAAGGTCCGCAAAGCGGTGGCGGTGCGTCCTCCGCGGCCGATCACCTTGCCGAGGTCGTCAGGATGAACGTGCACTTCGACGGTACGCCCCCGCCGGTTGGTCACCATGTCGACGCGAACGTCATTGGGATTGTCGACGATTCCCCGGACCAGGTGCTCGACGGCGTCGACGACTACCGGGCTCATTCGGCTTTGGGCTCGTCGGGTGTCTCAGCGGCCGGTTCGGCGACGGTCTCAGCCGCTTCTGTATTTTCTTCGGCCTTCTCGTCGGCCTTCTCTTCAGCCTTCTCGTCGGCCTTCTTGGCCGCCTTCTTCTTCTTCGGCTGGGTCGCCTCGCCGGACGGCGCACCGTCGGCGCTGGCCAATGCGGCGTTGAACAGGTCCAGCTTGCTCGGCTTGGGCGCCTTGACCTTCAGCGTGCCCTCGGCCCCGGGCAGGCCTTTGAATTTCTGCCAGTCCCCGGTGATCTTGAGCAACTTCAGCACAGGTTCGGTGGGCTGGGCCCCGACCGAGAGCCAGTACTGGGCACGTTCGGAGTCGATTTCGATCAGGCTCGGGTCTTCTTTGGGGTGGTAGCGGCCGATGACCTCGATCGAGCGGCCATCGCGGCGGTTACGAGCGTCGGCGACGGCGATGCGGTACTGGGGATTGCGGATTTTACCCAGCCGGGCGAGCTTGATTTTGACTGCCATGAAAAGAACTTCTCCTCGTTTCACACTGCAATTCAGCGATACCGGCGGGTTGCCGGATCCGGTTTTGCCTCGCGTGGGTGGCCCACGGGTCAGCGTTGAGCGTTACCGCCCGTGGCCAGCGGTTGATTGTGCCAGATGGTGCCGCACCAGCGGAAATCGTCCAGCATCGGGTGATCTCGGCGCTGGCAGCGGGCGGCTCACAACAGTTTGGCCAGGCATTTGACCTCTACGCGGCTTGTCACTCGCCACCCCTCGGCGGTGCGCACGAAGTCGTCGTGGTACCACAGTGCGCAAAACAGGATCTGGCCGTCATCACTGAGTTGCATCGGGTTCAAGCACATCGTCCGTCCGGTGGCGGTGTCGCCGGCCAGCCGGATATCGAAGTTGCCAATCAGATGGGAGAAAGCCGGGAAGTTCGGCAATACCTCCGCAAGCCATTCCTTGACCTGCGGATAACGGCCGTCGATCCCGCCCATCGCGCGGTAGTCGATATAGGCGTCAGGGGTGAAAATTCCGTCGAGGTCGTCGAAACGCCGCTGGTCGATCGCACTGGCATAGTCCACCAGGAGTTGCTGGATCTCCAGCCGGTCCGAGATTTCCTCCACGCTGAGCATGCTGGAGATTCAACACCGAAGCGAGTAGCCGGACCCACAAGTTAGGCTGATCCGCCATGGGCAGGCTGGCCACCGCTGTCGCGGCATCGCTGACGTTGATCGCAACATCCATCTCGGGGGGCGGTGTCGCCCCGCTGGCTTCCGCCGAGCAGAACATCCAACCGGCGGGCTCCATGCCGATCCCCGAGGGCCCGGCTCCGTCCTGGATCATCGCCGACCTGGACTCAGGGCAGGTGCTCGCCGGCCGCGATATGTACGGTGCGCATCCCCCGGCGAGCACAATCAAAGTATTGCTCGCTCTGACCGCTCTCGATGAGCTGAGCCTGGACTGGACGACGGTTGCCACCGCGGCAAACACCCAGGTGGTCTGCAACTGCGCCGGGATCAAAGCCGGCCACACTTACACCGTGCGACAGCTTCTCGATGCGACCTTGCTGGTGTCGGGCAACGACGCCGCAAACACCCTGGCGGACATGCTCGGCGGCTATGACATCGCGGTCGACAAGATGAACGCCAAGGCTGCCATGATCGGGGCCACGAACACACACGCCACCAGCCCGTCCGGACTGGACGGTCCCGGCGGCTCCGGTTGGACCACGCCGCATGACCTTGCGGTGATCTTCCGCGCCGCGATGGCCGACCCGGTGTTCGCGCAGATCACCGCCCAACCCACTGCGCCGTTCCCCACGCCATCCGGTGAACGGCCGCTGATCAACCAGGATGAACTGCTGGTGCGCTACCCCGGGGCGATCGGCGGAAAGACCGGTTACACCTACGCGGCCCGCAAGACTTTCGTCGGCGCCGCCGATCGCAACAATCGGCGGCTGGTGGTCGCGATGATGTACGGCCTGGTCCAGGAGGGCGGTCCTACCTACTGGGACCAGGCGGCAATGCTTCTGGACTGGGGTTTCGCCCAGAATCCGGACCAGGCAGTCGCGGCGTTATGACCGGGAACCCGCAGGGCTAGCGCCCGAATCCGGGCGAGGCGACCTCGGCCTCAGTCAGTTCGTAGGGTGGGGTCGCGAGGTCGTTGGGAGTCGCCACGATTTCCGCGTCCGACTCGGCCGGCAACGACTCCGATGACGTCCCCGAGGGTGCTCCGGATGGCGCCCCCGAAGGAGCCGCATCCGGTATGACCGTGGAACGTTCCGGCTCCGGTAGCGGTTCGGGTGCCGGCGGGGCCTCCCAGAAACCTTCCAGGGGGAGCTCGCCCGGGACCCAGGCGAGGATGTCCCGGAAACCGTCACCCCACACGACGCTGTTCGGCACATCACCGACGATGTCGAAGTACAGAATGTTCATATTCGACGCCCCCCGGATGGACGGGTAGTACGCCCCTTTCCGGGCGCGGGCGCCGAACCGGTCGATCATGGGGTCGGCGTTACCGCCGAAGCCGTCGACGAACAGCTTCGCCGAGTACAACGTGCCGTTGTGCGGCACCGGGTCTGTGCTCGGCCCGAAATCGGTCACGGTGTATCCGATGTAGGGAAAACCGTTCGGCCCGTTGAGCCGCTCCTGTTCACCAAAGATCTTGATGTTGTCGGTCGCCGCAGCCGGCGTCACGGTGGCGGCACCAAGGCCGCCGGCTAACGCCGCGGCTGCAACGACTCCGACCAACTTTCTCATTCTCACTTCGGCTCCCCTGGTCAAGACGTGCGCTGCACATCGTTTACCGCTATCAGCAGGGTATCTGGCCAGACGTACCCGCGGAAGGCGGGACACAAACCAGGTGCCGCGACCCGGTTACCGCGACCAATCAGAGACACGGCTGAGCCCTTACCGCGGTCTGGTCGCACTAATCTCAGCGGCATGCATGCCCTGCCGCGTCGGCTGCGCCGCGCGTCGCTGAGCGTCGCGATGACGTTGATGATGACGTTCTCGGTGGCGCCGGGGGCCGCGGCCGAGCCTCAGGCCGGGGCGTCCGCCGGTGCTCCGCCGGACGGACCGGCCGCCGCCTGGCTCGTCGCCGATATGGTCACCGGGCAGATTCTCGGCGGTAAGGATCCCTACGGCTCCTACGCGCCGGCCAGTACCATCAAAGCACTGCTGGCCATGGTCGTGCTGGACCACCTCAACCCGAACGCAGCGATCCGGGCGACTGCGGCGAGCACCGACGTCGAGTGCTCGTGCGTGGGCTTGATACCCGGGCAGGTCTACACCGCGCGTCAGCTGCTCGACGGGCTGTTGATGGTGTCCGGTAATGACGCCGCCAACCTGCTCGCCGATATGCTCGGCGGTTACCAGAGCGCTGTCGCGAAGATGAACTCGAAGGCCTTCGCCGTGGGCGCCCGGTCCACCCGGGCCGGTTCACCGTCGGGATTGGACGGTCCGGGATGGGAGTCGGTGTCCACACCGCATGACCTGGCACTGCTTTATCGGGCGGCCCTGAACTATCCGCTGTTCACCCAGATCATCCACCAGACCTCAGCGTTGTTTCCCGACGGCACCGGTGTCAAGGAGCTCAACAGCAGGGACCCGCTGTTGCTCAGCTACCCCGGCTATATCGGCGGTAAAACCGGCTACACGAATCTCGCTCAGGAAACCTATGTCGGCATGGCCCAGCGCAACGGGCGCCGGTTGGTGGTTGTCCAGATGTACGGACGGGATGACCTCTGGGATCAGGGTAGGGCCCTATTCGACTGGGGCTTCCGCCAGTACGAGTAGCCGGCCCTGGGCCGCCCGCCCCGGCATCAGAAAGTGTGACCGCGCAACACCACCCGATCGGGATGCGATAGGACCCCGGGCCCGGTACGGGGATCTTCGGTAAAACACAGCAGGTCCGCTGGCGCGCCGTCGGCCAGCGCAGGACGACCCAACCACGTCCGGGCGTCCCAGCACGCCGCCCCAAGTGCCTGGGTGGCCGTCAGACCGATGCCCTTCAGCGCCTCGACCTCGTCACCGATACGCCCGTGCGCGATCGAGGCACCGGCATCGCTGCCGGCGAAGATGCGCACGCCGGCCTCTCGGGCTGCACCGATCCGGTCCCGGCTGCGGGCGTAGAGATCGCGCATATGCGCCGCGTAGCGCGGGTATTTGCCGGCAGCATCGGCAAATCCGGGGAAGTTCTCGATGTTGATCAGCGTCGGCACCAGAGCGGTACCCCTCTCGACCATCATCGCGACCGTATCCGCGGTCAGACCTGTGCCGTGTTCAATACAGTCGATACCGGCCTTGATCAGACCGGGCAGTGAGTCCTCGCAGAATGCGTGCGCGGTCACCCTGGCCCCCTCCTCGTGCGCAGCGGCTATGGCCGCGACAAGGACCTCATCGGACCACAGGGGCGCCAGATCCCCCACCGAACGATCGATCCAGTCGCCGACCAGTTTTACCCATCCGTCGCCGCGGCGGGCCTGCTCTGCCACCGCGGCGGGCAACTGCCATTCGTCTTCGAGTTCAAGGGCGAAACCAGCGGAGTACCGCTTCGGGCGCGCCAGATGCCTTCCGGCCCGAATGATCCTGGGCAGATCGTGATGATCGTCCAGGCTCCGGGTGTCGACCGGCGACCCGCAATCCCGCAGCAGTAACGCGCCAACGCCGCGCTCGGTCTCAGCCTGACGGATCGCCTCATCGAACTCGACGACGCCCCGGTGGCCCAGACCGACGTGGCAGTGCGCATCGACCAGGCCCGGCAGGATCCAGCCCTCCGCGCTGTCGGATCCGAAGATCGTCTCCGCCCCGGCAACCGGATCGCTGCTCAGAATCCCCTCGACGATCCACCACTGGACCGGCTGGCCATCGGGCAGTCCGCGACCCCGAACATGCAGGGGGCGCGGCCGCTCGGCGCTCACCTCTGGCCGGGAAACTTCAGCTTCGACAGATCGATATCGGCCAGCCCGGGTGGCAGCTCGTTGAGACCTTCCGGCATCTGCGACAGGTCCGGGAAACCCGCTGGCATTCCGCCACCCATCAGCGGATTACGCGTCTTCGCCGGCGTCGGGCCACGACCCTTCTTGCCCTTCTTCTTGCCCTTCTTGGCAGTGCGTTTCGATGACCGCCGCCCGAACGGCATGCCCATCGCGCCGGCCATCTGCGACATCATCTTCCGGGCCTCGAAGAACCTGTCCACAAGTTGGTTGACCTCCGAGACGCTCACCCCCGAACCATTGGCGATACGAAGCCGCCGGGAGGCGTTGATGATTTTCGGATCGGCCCGCTCCTGGGGGGTCATGCCGCGGATGATGGCCTGCACCCGGTCCAGGTGGCTGTCATCGACCTCTGCCAGCGCATCCTTCATCTGACCGGCGCCGGGAAGCATGCCGAGCAGGTTGCCGATCGGACCCATCTTGCGGATGGCCAGCATCTGCTCGAGGAAATCCTCCAGCGTCAGCTCGCCGGAGCCGATCTTGACCGCCGCCTCCTCGGCTTTTTCAGCGTCGAAGACCTGCTCGGCCTGCTCGATCAGCGACAGGACGTCGCCCATACCGAGAATCCGGCTGGCCATCCGGTCGGGGTGGAAGACATCGAAGTCGTCGAGCTTCTCCCCGGTGGAGGCGAACAGGATCGGCACCCCGGTGATCTCCCGCACCGACAGCGCGGCACCGCCACGGGCGTCGCCGTCGAGCTTTGTCAGCACCACGCCGGTGAATCCGACACCGGCACCGAAGGATTCGGCGGTGGCGACGGCGTCCTGGCCGATCATCGCATCGAGCACGAACAGCGTCTCGTCAGGCCGCACGGCATCGCGGATCGCGGCAGCCTGTGCCATCAGGACATCATCGATACCCAGCCGCCCCGCGGTGTCGACGATCACCACATCGAAGTGTTTGGCCTTCGCCTCGGCCAGGCCACCAGCGGCGACGGTGACGGGGTCCCCCGGGCCGGCGCCCTCGGTTTCGCCGGCGTCGGCCGCCGTCCCCGGATGCGGGGCGAAAACGCTGACGCCGGCACGTTCACCGACGATCTTCAGCTGGCTGACCGCGCCCGGACGTTGCAGGTCGCAGGCCACCAGCAGAGGGGTGTGCCCCTGACCGGCCAGCCACATGGCCAACTTGCCGGCCAGCGTGGTCTTACCGGCACCCTGCAGACCCGCCAGCATGATCACCGTCGGCGGGACCTTGGCAAAGGTCAGCTGACGAGTCTCTCCGCCGAGTATTCCGACGAGTTCCTCGTTGACAATCTTGACGACCTGCTGAGCCGGGTTCAGGGCCCCCGAGACCTCGGCGCCACGTGCGCGTTCCTTGATCCGGTTGATGAACTCGCGCACCACCGGCAGCGAGACATCCGCTTCCAGTAGCGCCAGCCGGATCTCCCGGGCGGTCGCGTCGATATCGGCGTCGGTCAGTCGGCCCTTGCCGCGTAGGCCGGCCAGCGCCCCGGTCAACCGGTCGGAGAGCGATTCAAACACGGGGTAAGCCTACGGCAGGCCGGATGAGGCTCAGCCGGCTTCGGCGACAGCCTTTGGTGGCGGCGGGGACGGCAGCTGCGCGTACAGATCGCATTCGAGTGCCTCCCGCGCCGCGCCGGAGCCAGGCGGGGTGATGGCGAAGACGTCGATGACCGTCGATCCCATCGTGGTGATCTTGGCCCAGGCGATATCGACACCGGCCCGCTCAAACACCGCGGTGAGCACTGCGAGCAGACCGGTCTGGTCGGCGGAGCGGATTTCCACCAGCTGCCTGTCGCCTTGTTCGGGTTCATGCCACAGCACCCGCGGTGGGGCCGGCACCGCGCCCGGTACGGCGGGCCCGGGCTCACCGGTCTGGGCGGTGCCGTACCGATCGGCCTCCCGGTCACGCTTCTGCAGCGACCCAAGGACGTCCAGATCGCCATCCAGAGCGAGTTTGAACTGCTGACGGACCAACTCCGCCGGGGGCGGCGAACCGAAATGCGGGGACACGATGAAGGTGTTGATCGCCGAGCGCCGCCCAGACAACAGGGCACTGTTGACTGCCGCGGAGTGCACGCCCAAGGAATTGAGAGCCAAAACGCCGGCCGCCTTGGACAGCAGACCCCGTCGGTCCGGAGCGATCATGGTCACCGCATAGGAGTGCGGCGACTCCCCTGCCACCATCTCGACGTGGACCGCTCCATCGCGGGCCAGCGAGAGGTGCTCGTCCGGTACGGGTACTGGCTCCGGCGGCGACTCACCGGCCATGACGGAACGGCATCGGCGGACCAGATCCCCGATCAGAGCAGCCTTCCAGTCACCCCAGACACCCGGTCCGGTTGCCAGCGCATCGGCCTCTGCGAGGGCGTGCAGCAACTCCAGCAGCACGGGATCGCCTCCGAGGGTGTCCACGACGGCACCGATCGTCGCCGGATCCTGAAGATCACGGCGGGTGGCCGACGTGGGCAATAACAGATGGTGGCGCACGACGGCCGAGAGCAACCGGACATCGGACGGCCACAGACCGAGGCGCTGCCCTATCTGTACGGCCAGTTCCGCGCCGACGACGCTGTGGTCACCACCTCGCCCCTTGCCGATATCGTGCAGCAACGCCCCCAGTATCAGCACATCCGGGCGTGACACCCGGGTGGTGAATGCGCTTGCCCGAGAGACTGTTTCGACAAGGTGGCGGTCCACGGTCCAGATGTGCACCTGGTCCCGGGGCGGCAGATCACGCACCGCGCCCCACTCCGGAAAGAGTCGGCCCCACAGTCCGGTCCGGTCCAGCGCCTCGACGGTGGTCACCGTTGTGGGACCCGCGGACAACAGCACCAGCAGGTCATCCAGCGCATCGCGCGGCCAGGGGCCGCGCAGTTCGGGTGCGGTGTCAGCCAGCCGGGCCAGCGTCGAGGCGGCGATCGGAATACCGGTGACCGCCGAAGCGGCCGCCACTCGAATACCCAGGCCGGGGTCTCGCTGTGGACGGGCGTCGCGCGCCAGCGTCACCTGCCCGGCTTGTTCGACCACCCCTTCGTCCAAGGGGCGGCGCAGCGGGCGTCGCAGGGCCGCCAGCCCGCGGCGGGGCAGCGCGTTGGCCGCGGTCCGCATCCCGGCATCGACGTAGTAGCTGACGGTGCGGGCCGCGTCGGATAGCAACCGCGCCAGGTCGAAACGGTCCCCGATCCGCAGCGCGGCCCCGATCTCGTCGGCGTACTGTGCCATGAGTTGGTCGCGGCCGCGTTTGGATACCCGGTGCAACTCGGTGCGGACGTTCAGCATGGCCAGGTGCGCCGCGCCCAACGAGCCGGCCGGCGAGTCCGGCGCGAGGCTGGGATAGACGTCGGCGAGTTGGGCGATTGCCAGCGCGTTGAGCAACTGGACATCACGTAACCCGCCCATCCCCGATTTCAGGTCGGGTTCGGCACGGTGTGCGATCTGGCCGCTGCGCTGCCACCGGGATCTTGTCTGGGCGACGAGATCGTCGAATCGGGAGGCTATTCCGACCCGCCACTGCCGCCGGGCCCCGTCGACGAGCTGTGCGGACATGTTGCTATCGCCGCTGATGTGGCGGGCCTCGAGCATGGCCAGACCGGCCGAGATATCGGAACCGGCGACCTGCAATGCCTCGGCTACGGTCCGCACGCTGTGGTCCAGCCGAATGTTGGCGTCCCACAGCGGGTACCACAACATTTCGGCGACCTTGGTGACCGCCTCAGCGGGCATATCGTCATGCAGGAGCATGAGATCGAGGTCGGAGTACGGCACCATTTCCCGCCGTCCAAGGCCACCGGTTGCGACGATGGCGAACCCGCTGCCCTCGGTGATACCCAGCTCGCCGGCCTTGGCGGTGAGCCACAATTCGTGCAGGTCCGACAGCGCCTCACGCAATGCCGGAGCATCGAGATGGCGCTGGGCCCCGGAGAGCAGCTGCCGACACGCCGCCACCAGGTCGGTGGCGGGGTGCGGCGACTCCGCCGCCGGTGGCTCCCACCCACCGGCGGCGGAGCTCGTCGTCCGCTTCGTCATCCGAGGTCCCCTCGCTGCGCGAAACACCCACCGAGTGGTGTGGGGTCAGAGCGCGTCGGTCCCACGTTCTCCGGTCCGGACCCGGATGATGGTTTCCACCGGGCTGACCCACACCTTGCCGTCCCCGATCTTGCCGGTCCGCGCGGCGGTGACGATGACATCGACCACTTTCTCGACGGTGGCATCGTCGACGACGACCTCCACTCGGACCTTGGGTACGAAGTCCACCGAGTATTCCGCGCCCCGATAGACCTCGGTGTGCCCCTTCTGCCGGCCGTAACCCTGGACCTCGCTCACCGTCATACCCAGGACGCCCATCTCCTCCAGACCGGTCTTGACGTCTTCCAGCGTGAACGGTTTGACGATCGCAGTGATCAGCTTCATATTCCCTTAAACCTCCGAGCCTTGACGAGGGAAGACCGAACTGGTGCCGGGGACGGAGAGGTCATACGCGGTTTCCGCGTGTTCAGCCTCGTCGATACCGGCCGCCTCAGCCTCGCGGTCCAGCCTCAGTCCGATGGTGGACTTCACCAGCAAAGCCAAGATAGCCGTGGCCACTGCCGAGTACCCGAGAACCGCGAAGGCTCCCACCGCCTGCCGCCAGAGCTGATCGAACCCGCCGCCGTAGAACAGACCATCAATGGCTGTCGGAGCCTCCTCGGTGGCCACCAGGCCAACCAGCAGGGTCCCGACCATACCGCCGACCAGGTGCACGCCGACCACGTCCAGCGAGTCGTCGAAGCCGAACTTGAACTTCAGGCCGACTGCCAGCGCACACAGGATGCCCGACGTCACACCGATGACCAACGCGCCCAGCACGTTCACCGAAGCACAGGCCGGGGTGATGGCCACCAAGCCGGCCACGACACCCGAGGCTGCGCCCAGCGACGTGGCGTGACCGTCCCGGATCCGCTCGGTCAGCAGCCAGCCGAGCATGGCTGCCGCGGTCGCCACCACCGTGATGATGAAAGCGCTGCCCGCGGCACCACCCGCACCGATCGCCGAGCCGGCGTTAAAGCCGAACCAGCCGAACCACAGCAGGCCCGCGCCGAGCATCACGAACGGCAGGTTGTGCGGACGCATCGGGGTGGCGGGCCAGCCAAGCCGCTTTCCGAGGATCAGGGCCAGCACCAGCGCCGCAATACCGGCATTGATGTGAACGGCCGTGCCGCCGGCGAAGTCGATGGCCTCGAGCTTGTTGGCGATCCACCCGCCGGTCTCCGATGTGAAGCCGTCGAAGGAGAACACCCAGTGGGCCACCGGGAAGTACACGAATGTCGCCCAGAGCCCGGCGAACACCAGCCAGCCACCGAATTTGAGCCGATCGGCGACCGCGCCGGAGATCAGTGCGACGGTGATGATGGCGAACATCAACTGGAACGCCACGAATACCGTCATGGGGATGGTCCCGGCAAGCGGGATCGTCACCGCCTCGATCGCCTCGATACCGGCGGCCGGGTCAGCGAGAACCTCAACCCCGGCGTCACCGCTGATGAGCCCCTTCAGCCCGAAATACTGGCTCGGGTCGCCGAAGAGACCGAACTTGTCGTTACCGAAGGCGATCGAGTACCCGTACAGCGCCCAGAGCACCGTGACCAGGCCCATCGAACTGACGCTCATCATGATCATGTTGAGCACGCCGCGGGCGCGCACCATACCGCCGTAGAAGAATGCCAGCCCCGGCGTCATCAGCAACACCAGCGCGGCGCTGATGAGCATCCATGCCGTGTCACCGGTGTCCGGCACTCCCATCACCGGGAATAAGTCCACTCGCAGATCCCTCCTCTAGATCGCCGTACCCCGACGACTCAGGAGAGAACACTGCGCAGTGGTTGTTTCCAGGGCCACACCCACGTGTTTCGGGCAGGTGAACGGATGGGCGTCCTGGGTTTCGCTGTTGTTACGCGCTCTCACATGCCGGGGATCAGCCCAGCAGGGCATCGACGAAGGCACCCGGCTCGAACGGGGCGAGATCGTCGGGTCCCTCGCCGAGTCCGACCAGCTTCACCGGCACCCCCAACTCCTGCTGAACGCGGAAAACGATGCCACCCTTGGCGGTTCCGTCCAGCTTGGTGAGAACAACTCCCGTGATGTCGACAACGTCGGCGAACACCCTGGCCTGGGCGAGACCGTTCTGACCGATGGTGGCGTCGAGCACCAGGAGCACCTCATCGACGGCGGCCCGCTTCTCCACCACCCGCTTTACCTTGCCGAGCTCATCCATCAGGCCGGTCTTGGTGTGCAGGCGACCCGCCGTATCGATCACGACGACATCGGCACCCCCGGCGATACCCCCGGCCACCGCGTCGAAAGCCACCGAAGCCGGGTCCGCCCCCTCAGCACCGCGGACAACCTCCGCTCCGACCCGGGCGGCCCAACTCTGCAGTTGGTCGGCGGCCGCGGCCCGGAAGGTATCGGCCGCACCGAGCACCACACGGCGACCGTCGGCCGCCAGCACCCGGGCCAGTTTGCCAACCGTGGTGGTCTTGCCGGTCCCGTTGACCCCGACCACCAGCAGCACCGACGGTTTATCGGCGTGCGGCAACGCCCGAATGGAGCGGTCGAAGTCCGGATTGAGCTCATCGACAAGCACTCCGCGCAGGACATCACGCGCCTGTGCTTCGTTGCGCACAGTGCTACTGGCCATCGCCGAGCGCAAATTCGCGATGACCGATGCGGTTGCCGTCGGCCCCAAGTCGGCCACGAGCAGGGTGTCCTCGACTTCATCCCAGGAGGCCTCATCGAGGTCGCCACCGCCGAGCAGGCCCAGCATGCTGCGACCGAAAGCGCTCTGCGACTTCGCCAAACGATCGCGCAGCCGCTCAAGCCGACCGGCCGGGGGTGAAATGTCGACCACATCGACCGCGGGCGGAGCGATCTCCTCGGCGATCCCCTCGGCGATCTCCTCGACGATCTCCCCGGCCGGGGCGATCTCCTCGGGCGGCGCGACGGGCGGCGGGGGCGGCGCGACAGGCGGGGCCTCGGATTCGGTGTGCGCGTCGGCAACCTCCGGTTCGGGCAGCTGGACCTGGGCGATGGGCCGTTTGAGGGAATCCCGCGGGATCGCGGCATCGTCACCGACGCCGGGCAACCCGGAACCGAAACCCGGGTCGCTGTGGGGCGGCGGCTCAACGGTCGCCGGTGCTGACGATTGTGTGAAAGTTATGCCCGACGAGGCGGTGTAGCCACCGGAGCGGTCGATGGGTGTGGAAGCCTCGACCCCGGCGCCGGAAACGCCACGCAGGCTAACCTTCCGTCGGCGGTAGAGAATCGATCCGATGACGAGCGCAATGATGACGAGGACGGCGATGACCGCAATGGCGATCCAGAAACCCTGGGACACCGTGTCATTGTTCCAGGGTTACCGGTCGCGCCCCCGACACCCCCGTCAACCCGCTCGGGATCGCGCCCGATGACGACGGCCGGTCGCAAACTGCGTCATATCGACGCCTGCCTGCACCATGCGGTGGAATTCGCCGGGGTCAGCACCGGGTTCGAATCGGTGGAGCTTCCCTATAACGCTCTGACCCAGACCAACCTGTCCGCGGTGGACCTGTCGACACATTTCCTAGGCACGGGCCTGCGGGCCCCGGTGCTGATCGGCGCCATGACAGGTGGCGCCGAACTGGCGCGCACCATCAACCGCAATCTGGCCGGTGCCGCTCAAGAACTCGGGGTCGGCATGATGCTGGGCTCTCAGCGCATCATGCTCGGCGATGACGAGACCGCGAGCAAAGCGGCGGTGAGTTTCGAGGTGCGCGACCTGGCCCCCGACATCCTGCTGATCGGCAATATCGGCCTGGCGCAGGTATCGGACACGCTGACCCCAATGCTCGCCGCGGCGTTGGACAGAGTTGGCGCGAATGCCGTTGCCGTGCATATCAACCCATTGCAAGAGGCAATGCAGGAGGCCGGTGACACCGACTCCACCGGCTCGTACGACCGGCTCGCTCGGCTACCCGCGAACCTGGACTGTCCGGTCATCGTCAAGGAGGTCGGCCACGGGATCGGCGCGGTGGCGGCGCGAAGACTGCGTGGCATGTCGATTGCCGCCGTGGATATCGCGGGAGCCGGCGGCACGTCCTGGGCCCGGGTGGAGCAGTTGGTCCGCTACGGCGAGGTGCGATTCCCGGCGGTCGCCGACTGGGGTATCCCCACCGCCCGCGCCCTGGTAGAAACCAGCCGCGAGCTACCGGATATGCCGCTAATCGCATCGGGTGGGATCCGCTCCGGTATGGACGCAGCCAAGGCGCTTGCGATGGGCGCCGATGCCGTGGCGCTGGCTCGGCCGCTGCTTGCCCCGGCCATCGAGTCGCAGGACGCCGTGGTCGAATTTCTTGGCGGATTTATCGAAGAACTTAGGGTCTGCCTTTACGGCTCCGGGGTCGCCGATCTGGAAGGGCTCCGCGCCATCGGAGTCAACGGCTGACACTCGTCAAAACGGCGGCGGCCTCGTCCGCTCGGCGACACGGGTGTCGTTCAACGCGCGTTCTCGCTTGATGCGGCGGGCTTCCTCGGTGACACGCGGTCGGCGGCGAAGGGGCATCTGCAAGCCTTTGTTCGCGGACTCATCAGCGGGTTGAATGGCCGGCACCGGAGCCGTCATGGTGTCCCAATCGGGGAAGAGCAGTCGGCTTCCGGGAACGGTGGTGTACACCCTCCCCGTCGGCGATGTCCAGCGAATGACTCCATCGGGGAACTGCCGGTCGGTCCACCCGCGCTCACCGGTCCAGAAGGTTTTCAGAAGGTGATGTTTACGACACAGAGTTCGCAGGTTCGAAGCGTGTGTCGGCCCGAGCGGCCAGGCGATGGCGTGGTCTAGGTCGCACCTCTCTGCAGGTCTGTCACAGTTGGGAAAACGACAGGTCAGATCCCGCAGTCGGACGAACTCATCAAGCGCAGTAGACGGCCGGTACCGGAGTTCGGGCTGATTGGACGGTGCGCCTGTGGGCCTCACTTGGGCGCCGGACCGGATCAGTTCGGCAAGCAGTGGACTCGGAATGACCCCGCCCCCCAGGAGGATTGATGTCGATACCGGGCACGTCGCTTCGGGTTCGGGATCCCCGGCGAGGTACTCACAAAGGCTCGTTCCGCGGGTGTACGGCCGAGATTCCGGCCGGCCGGAAACATTGGGATCCGAATTGCTCGGCGTCGTAACGGCGTCGGTGAGGACGTGGATCACGACCGCGGAGGCAGAACCTCCGCTGTCGGCGGCATCGCAGGCAACCGAACCACACAGACACATCAGTTGGTCAGAACCGGCGGCGAGTGCGCCGAGGGCGTCGGCCCGGCGCTGGTCGACGGTACGCGGATCGGCGTCGCATACTCCGTAGGCCATCTGGGTCAGTCGCCGCTGGAGAATCGCCGCGTCCGTGGAGAACAGCCTCCCCCACATTGCGCTGGTTCCGGATTCGCCGTCACGGTCGCCGATCCGAATTTCGCGACTGCGAGCCTGTGCGCGGGTGCGGCGCAGCGCCCCGGGATCGAACTGCTCGACCCAGTTGTCGATGGCCTGTTCGAGCTTCTGGTCCGACAGTGGGCCCCATGTGCGGGAGTCATCAGCGATCGCGGCATCGATGGCGGCAAGGGCATCGTCATCCTCGACCAGCTGGGAGCGCCAGACGATCGCTGCGACCACTCGGTAGCTCACCAGACCATCGGAAAACATCGCGGCGACCCGGGGCAGACGCCGGCTCAGCGCCAGACCGAGGCGCATCTGCCCTGACGCGCGGGCATGGCTCATGCCCAGGGCCGCCGATACCTCGGCGGCGGCAGCGTCCCAGGAATCGCAGGCCCAGTCAGCTCGGTCATCGTCCTGGCATCGGCGGCGCGCTAATTCCGCGACAGCAGCAAGCCGCCGCGCAGCCGCCGCCGCTTCCGCGCCTGCCCATCGCTCGATGGCGGCGACAACGGCTGCGTCATCTGCGGCTCGGAGTTCGTTATCGAACATGCATTCGACTATAGAACCACCCTATGACATTCCGAATCCGCTACGACGGCGTGCTCTCCGCCAGATCCTGCCCGCGCATCCGTTGGGAGATCACCGCGGTGATTCCATCCCCCTGCATCGACACCCCGTAGAGGGCGTCGGCGATCTCCATGGTCGGCTTCTGGTGGGTGATGACGATCAGCTGGGACTGGGACCGCAACTGTTCGAATAATCCGATCAGACGCCGCAGGTTCACGTCATCGAGGGCGGCCTCCACCTCATCCATGACGTAGAACGGTGAAGGCCGGGCCCGGAAGATGGCCACCAGCATTGCCACCGCGGTCAGCGACTTCTCACCACCTGAAAGCAATGACAGCCGTTTGACCTTCTTCCCCGGCGGCCGCGCCTCAACCTCGACACCGGTGGTGAGCATGTCAGCGGGGTCGGTGAGTAGGAGCCGTCCCTCGCCACCGGGGAACAACACGGCGAACACCTGGGAGAACTCCCGCTCGACATCGGCGTACGCCTCGGTGAACACCTGCAGGATCCGCGTGTCGACATCGGCGATCACATCGAGTAGGTCCTTGCGGGCGGCCTTGACATCCTCCAGTTGGGTGGACAGAAAGTTGTAGCGTTCCTCCAGAGCGGCGAACTCCTCCAGCGCCAACGGGTTGACCCGGCCCAATTCGGATAGGTCCCGCTCGGCGCGTTTGGCGCGGCGTTCCTGGGTGGCCCGGTCGAACGGCATCGGCGCCGGCGCGGTGACGTCCTCGCCACGCTCGCGTGCCTGCTCGTATTCGGCCATCTCCAACTCCGACGGCGGCAGCGACACCTCCGGCCCGTACTCGGCGATGAGGTCGTCACCGGCCATACCGAACTGCTCGAGCACCATCTGTTCGAGTTGCTCGATACGCAGCGACGCCTGGGCTTTGGCGACTTCGTCGCGGTGCAGCGAATCGGTCAGCTCGCGGATGCGCGCGGTGAGGACGGTCACCTCTTCGCGGGTGGCGGCCATCGCTGCGGCTCGTTGTTGACGCTCGGCGGTCAGTTCGTCGCGGGACCGGGATGCGGCCGCCACCACACCCGCGAGATGCCCGGCGACCCGTCGCCCACCGTCGGCTACCGCTGCGGCCACCTCGGCGGCGTGCCGGCGCGCGGCGCGGGCCGCGCGCGCCCGCATCCGCGCCTCCCGCTCGGCCGCGGCGGCGCGCCGGAGCGAATCCGCTTTGCCGCGAACGGCATTGGCGCGCTCCTCCGCGGTGCGCACGACCAGCCGGGCCTCCACCTCGGCGACCCGGGCCGCCTCCGCGGCGGCTTGGAACTCCCGGCGCTCGCCAGGTGTGGCATCGACGACGGTCTGGGACTCTTGAGCGGCTTGCAGCCGGGCCTCGAGCCCGGCGAGCTCCTCGACCGTCCGGACCCGACCAGCCTCGAGATCCTGGCGCTGCGCCTGTAGACGACGCCACTCATCCTCGGCGGCACGGACTTCCTGCCCCAGCCGACCGAGCTGCTCGTAGATCGCTGATATCGCGGCGTCGGATTCGTTGAGCGCCGCCAGCGCCTGTTCGGCCGCATCCCGGCGGCTGGACTGCTCGGCCTGCGCACCTGCCAGTGCGGCAGCCAGTTCGGCCACCTGGGTTTCCGCGGAGACGAGGTCTGCGCGCGCCTGCTCTATTTGTCCGGCGATCTCCAGGGTGGTGGGTTTTCGGTCCGAACCGCCGTCGACCCAGCCGGCCCCGACCAGGTCTCCGTCGCGGGTCACAGCGCGCAGCGCGGGGCTCGCCGCCACCAGGTCCAGAGCGGCCGCGAGATCCTCGACGACGGCGACGCCGGCGAGCATCGCCGCCATGGCACCCTGCAGCCGGGGTGGCGCCTCGAGCAGGTCGGCAGCCCAGCGGGCCCCCTTCGGCAGCGTCGTGCTCTCGGCGCGCGCGACGGGCCAGTCCGCCAGCACAATCGCGGCACGGCCCCCGTCGGCATCCTTGAGGGCCTGGACGGCCGAACGGGCGGCGGTGAAGCCCTCGGCAGCCACCGCGTCGGCGGCGGCCCCCAGCACCGCCGCCAATGGGGTCTCGTATCCGGGGCTCACCTTGACCAGTTTGGCGACGGTCCCCAGGAAACCGGTGCCGCTGCGGTTTGCCACCAGCCAGGCCGCCCCGTCCTTGCGCTCCAGACCCACCGCGAGTGCGTCGATACGGGCCCGTAACGAGGCGACCTGCCGTTCGGCGGCGCGCTCGGCGTTTTGCAGTTCGGTCACCCGCTCGTCGGCTAGCTGCAGATCCGCCACCGCACGATCGTGGTGCTCGTCGAGGCCCAGTTCACCCTGATCGAGTTCGCCGACCCGGCTCTGCACGATCTCGAATTCGGCCCGGGCCGCCTCCGTGCGGGCGGCGGCCTCGTCGATACCGCTGGTCAGCCGCGCCACTCCGTCATCGATGGATTCCACCCGGGCCCGGCCGGTCTCGACCTGGCCGGTCAGCCGGGCCAGACCCTCCCGGCGGTCGGCCTCGGCCCGGACGGCGGCGAGGTGCGCCCGCTCGGCTTCGGTCGCCGCTGTCTCCCGCTCAGCGAGTTCAGTGCGGGCCAGGTCGAGACGGACCCTGGCCTGTTCGAGCTCAGCGACCAGTCCCCGCTCCTGCTCGGCTACCTGCTCTGCCTGCAGGTCCAGTTCCTCGGGGTCCGGGCCGGCGCCCGCCGTTGGCTCGGTGTCCAGATACTGGGTGCGCTCGCTGGCGATGCGCACCGTCGCACTGACCCGCTCGGCGAGCGCGGAGAGGCGAAACCAGGTCTGCTGAGCGGCCTCGGCACGCGCCGAGAGCGAGTTCACCGCGGCTTCGTCGGCGGTGAGCGATGCCGACGCCTCGGCCAGCCGCGCGGCAGCCTCGTCGTGTTCGCGACGCAGCGTGGTCTCGATATCGTCGGCCCCGGCGAACTCCGCACGGCGGATCACCAGGTCATCGGCCGCCAGCCGCAACCGCGCATCGCGAAGGTCGGCCTGAATGGTCGCCGCGCGCCTGGCCACCTCGGCCTGACGCCCCAGCGGCTTGAGCTGGCGGCGCAACTCGGTCGTCAGGTCGGTCAGCCGGGCAAGATTCGCCGAGGTGGCATCCAGCTTCCGCAGCGCTTTTTCCTTGCGCTTCCGGTGTTTGAGAACACCGGCGGCCTCCTCGATGAAAGCGCGGCGGTCCTCCGGTCGGGATTCGAGGATCTGCGCGAGCCGGCCCTGGCCGACGATGACGTGCATCTCGCGGCCGATACCGGAGTCGCTGAGCAGCTCCTGGATATCGAGCAGCCGGCAGCTGTTGCCGTTGATCTCGTACTCCCCGGCGCCGTCGCGGAACATCCGGCGGGTGATCGACACCTCGGAGTACTCGATGGGCAGGGCGTTATCGGAGTTGTCGATGGTGAGGGTGACCTCGGCCCGGCCGAGCGGCGCCCGGGAGGAGGTGCCGGCGAAGATGACATCCTCCATCTTGCCGCCGCGCAGCGTCTTGGCGCCCTGTTCGCCCATCACCCAGGACAGCGCGTCGACGACGTTGGATTTCCCCGAACCGTTCGGCCCCACGACGCAGGTGATACCCGGCTCGAAACGCAGAGTCGTCGACGAGGCGAAGGACTTGAAGCCCTTGAGCGTCAGACTCTTGAGATACACGTCGGGTCAGCGTACCGGCGGCCGGTGCCGGGCTCCGGCAACCCCGCTACGCCGGACCCCGGCTAACCGCGGACATCGGCCGCCGACCGGGGGCTGTACTCACGGACCGCCGCACGCGACGCGATCCACGTCCAACCCGGCTCACGTTCGGGGGCGTCATCCGTCACGATTGTGAGCCCGGCGGCGGCGGCATCGGCGAAGTCATCATCGACGTGCACGATATTGCCGAAACCATGGTGCTGCAGCAGTGAGGCCACGGCGGCGGCGCGGTACCCCGAGCCGCAGTAGACATGGACCGGCCTGTCCCGGGGAATTTCCGCCAGCCGATCGTGGACCTCATAGAACGGCATGAGGACTGCGCCGGCGATATGACCGGCCTCCCACTCCAGAATCTGCCGGGTGTCGAGCAGGTAGGCGTCCGGATCGGCGGCCAGCACCGCGGCAACACCGTGGAAGTCGACCTGAGCCATACGCCGCGCCGCCGCCGGCTCCGCCAACCAGGCGTCCGGGCCACCGGTCGCCTGGCCGACGGCGTTGTCGATTCCGACGCGGACCAACTCGCGGTGTGCGGCGTGCACCTGCTCAGGCGTGGAACCCAGCAATGTCACCGGCGTACCCCAGGGCAGCATCCACGCGAGGTAGTTGATGAAGGGACCGTCGAGATCGAAGTTCAGCGCACCGGGCACATGCCCGGCGGCGAAGACCTTCCGTGAACGCAGATCGACCACCCACTCACCGCGGGTGATGCGCTCGCGCAGCACACCAGGATCGGCCGGCGCGGGCATCGACAGGTCGACATCCCGGGGACCGGCGGCATTGGCCGGTCCCATGTGCGCGTAGTAGGCCGGGAAGACATCGAGACCGGCCAGCAGGTTTGCCACGAACTCCTCCTCTGCCTCGGTCAGAGCGGGGTTGATCATCTTCTCGTTGCCGATGGTGGACGACAGACCCTGTGCCTGAGTGGCCGCGCAGAACGAGCCGAAGCCGTGGGTTGGGTAGATCGGGGTGGCGTCGGCCAGGGTGTCGGCAAGTCGCCGCACCGAGTGCCACTGGTCGTGGGCTTGTTTCACAGCCAGATCAGGTGCGACGAGATCGGGCCGGCCGACGCTGCCGTACAACAGCGAACCGCCGGTGAACACCGCGCCGAGATGATCGTCTTTGCGCACGGCGAAAGAGACGTGGTGCGGGGTGTGCCCCGGGGTGTGGATGACGTCCACCGTCATATCACCGACGGCGAAGGTGTCACCACCGCGCACGACGTGCGCCTCGAAGGCGAGATCGACATCGCCGGGAACGACATAGGTTGCTCCGTGCCGGCGCGCGAGTTCCAGACCACCGGTGACGTAGTCGTTGTGGATATGGGTTTCGGCGACGTGCGTCAGTGTCAGGCCGTGCTCGGCCAACAGCTCCTCGATGCGGTCGAAATCGCGCTGCGGATCGACGACGAGCGCACGGGCGCCGTCATGGGCGATATAGCTGCGGTCCCCGAGCCCGCTGGAGTCGAGCGGGATGACATGGGGTGCTGCGGTGTCGGACATGGAATCTCCCGGTGCGGTCGAAGTCGTTGGGTCCCCGTCGAGGATACCCCCACCGGTACCAGACCCGATCAGCGCTCGCGGAAACCCGCTATGGGTTCGCCGGCGGGGCCGATGTCGGCGACGACGGTGTCCACCGAGCCCGGGGTGGTACCGCCGCGCAGCAGATCCAGCAACTGCGCGCAATCGCGTCGGGGGCCCTGCGCGACCACCAGCACCCGGCCGTCGGGCTGGTTGGCGGCATAGCCGGTCAGCCCCAACTCTAACGCCCGGGACCGAGTCCACCAGCGAAAACCGACGCCCTGGACATGGCCGTGCACCCAGGCGGTCAGCCTGACCGGTTCAGACGGGACCTGTTCGGGCAGGGCCGTTCCACGGGAGGCCATTTCAGACCGGGCCATTTCGGACTGGTCCGTTCTCGACGATCTCGAAGGTGACTTCGGTGCCGGACTTCAGCGTGCGGCCGACAGTGCATACCTGGTCGACGGCGCGGGTGACCACAACCAGCAGCCGCTGCCGGTCCTCGGCGGACAGCCCGGACAGGTCGATTTCGAGCTTTTCGGCCAGGTGCGGGTAGCGCTCCTGATCCCGGTCGGCCGCGCCGGAGACCCGGATGACGGCCGGATAGTCGTCACCGAGTCGGCGTCGTAGCGGTTGGTCGCTGCTCAGTCCGGCACAGCCCGCCAGGGCGATTTTCATCAGCTCACCCGGTGTGAAAACACCCTCGTCGGTCACCGAGCCGATGGATACCTCCGCCCCCCGGCTGCTTCGACCGGTGTAGCTGCGGACGCCGGTGCGCTCAACCCAGAGATCGGTCATGGCCGCAGACTACCGGCGCGGCCGGGGCTGGCAGGCCGGGCAGTAGAACGAGGAGCGGTTCATGAACTTCGCCCGCCGGATCACCGTGCCGCAGCGCCGGCAGTTGCGATCCTCGCGGCCGTAGACGTTCAGCGATCGGTCGAAGTAGCCGGACTGACCGTTGACGTTGACATACAGCGAGTCGAATGATGTACCGCCCTCACGCAGCGCCTCCCGCATCACCTCGGCTGCGCTGTCGAGCACCTCTCCGAGCCTGCGACGGGTGAGCTTCTCGGCGATACGCACGCCGTTGACCCGCGCCCGCCACAGGGCTTCATCGGCGTAGATATTGCCGATCCCGGACACCACGGTCTGGTCGAGCAACTGTCGTTTGATTTCGGAGTGCTTGCCGCGCAAGACGTTCACCACGGTGCCGCGGTCGAACAGGGGGTCGAGCGGATCACGGGCGATATGCGCAACGGGCCCGGGCACCCGGCTGCCGTCGACGCTGACCAACTCGGCCAGCTGCCAACCTCCGAAGGTCCGCTGATCGACGAAGCTCAACGCGGAGCCGTCGTCGAGGGCCACCGCGATGCGGAGGTGATCGGTGTTTGCGACCGGCCCCAACAGCATCTGCCCGCTCATCCCCAGGTGCACCAGCAGTGTGTTCCCATCGGCGAGATCGAGCCACAGGTACTTTCCGCGGCGGCCGGTTCCGGTGACGGACGCCCCACGCAGCCGCGCGGTGAGATCCGCCGCGCCGGCCTCGTGGCGCCGGACCGCACGCGGATGGTGAACCTGCACGTCGATGACGGTTCTGCCGACGACATGTTCCTGCAGTCCACGCCGCACGACCTCGACTTCGGGAAGTTCAGGCATCCAACTCGGCGGCCGCCCCGCCCGCGGCCCGAGCCGAGTCCAAGGCCGTCCAGGCCTGAGCGGCGGCATCGGTCTCCGCGGCTTTCTTGGTCCGTCCGGTTCCGGCACCGCGGACCTGGCCGCCGACGTAGACCACGGCCGAGAACCGCCGGTCATGGTCGGGCCCCTCGGAGCTGACCTCATAGCGCGGAACACCCAATCCGCGGTCGGTGGCCAACTCCTGCAGGCTGGTCTTCCAGTCCAATCCGGCACCCAGGGTTGCGGCGGTGTCCAGTAGCGCTGCGAACAACCGCAGAATGACCGCGCGGGCGGTCTCCAGCCCGTGCTCCAGATAGATGGCCCCGAGCAGTGATTCCATCCCGTCGGCCAGAATGCTGGCTTTATCGGCGCCGCCGGTGGTGATCTCGCCCCGGCCCAACAGCAGATGCCCCCCGAGTCCGACCTCGGTCAGACCACGGGCCACCCCCGCCAGCGCCTGGGTGTTGACGATGCTGGATCGCAGCTTGGCGAGGTCACCCTCGGGGCGGTCCGGGTGCCGATGGAACAACTCATCGGTGATCACCAGCCCGAGAACCGCGTCACCGAGGAACTCAAGCCGTTCGTTAGTCGGCAGACCACCGTTTTCAAAGGCGTAGCTGCGGTGTGTCAGCGCCAGCACCAGAAGTTCCTCGGGGAGCCCGACGCCGAGTGCGGTGATCAACGCCCCGGAGGTCATGACGGCTGCCCCTCGGGTTCGTCGCGATCGTTCAGCACCAGTCCGGCGAGCTTGGCCCAGCGCGGATCGATCTGCTCATGCTGATGACCGGGGTCGGCGGATGCCAGCGCGATCCCGCATTGCGGGCACAGCCCCGGGCAGTCCGCAGAACACCGGGGGACGAATGGCAGCGCCAGACCCACGGCATCCACGATCGGTTGCTCGAGGTTGACGGTGTGGTCGATGACGCGCCCCACCTCGTCGTCCTCGGTGGTGGATTCGGTGACGCTGTCCGGGTAGGCGAATAGCTCGGTCAGCTCGATTTCGACCGCGCCGGTGATCGGTTGCAGGCACCGCGAGCACTCGCCCCGGGTCGGGGCGGACACAGTGCCGGAGACCAACACCCCCTCCGATACCGACTCGAGGCGCAGATCGAGGTCGATCCGCGCACCCTTGTCTATCGCGATGAGGTCCAAACCGATTCGCGCCGGACTGGCCACCGCCTGACGGACGGTCTGCATGGAGCCCGGGCGCCGACCCAGCCGAGACACATCCAGCACCAGGGCCGAACCGGGCCCGAGCCGGTGTTTCGCGTTCGGAGGGGTCGCCATAGGGCGATCCTAACGGCGCCGTCAGATACGACAGGTCTGCCGGCTACCGCGGCCGTGGAGCGATCAGGGCCGGACTGATCAGTGCTGGACGTAATCGTGCGTGCCGGCCGCGGTGCGCAACTGGTGCCGACCGCGGCTCACCGACCGCAGGGTGCCGTTGAGATACTCCTCGAACTGAGCCAGCTTGTTGTCGACGTAAATATCGCACTCACCGCGCAACCGGTCCGCCTCGGCGTGGGCAGTGTCGATCAGCCGGGTGGACTCGGCGGCGGCGGCCTGGACCACTTCGGTCGCCGATACCAGCCGCTGTTGCTCCTTGATGCCCTCCTGAACGGCGTTCTCGTAGGAGATATTGCCGCTTTCCACCAACCGGTCGGCCTCGGCCTTGGCCCGGCTCGTTGCCGCCTCGTAATCGCGTTTTGCCGTAGCCGCCAGTCGCGCGGCCTCCTCGCGGGCGTCGGACAGCGTGCGCTCACTGTGCTGGCGCGCCTCGGCCACCATCCGGTCGGCCTGCGACTTGGCGTCGGCGAGGAGGCGATCGGCCTCGCCGCGGGAGTGGCTGAGTACCGAGTCGGCTTCGGCATTGGCTCCCGACACCGCGGATTCGGCGTGCTCCTTGGCTTCGATCAGCATGGAATCGCGGGCGTCGAGAACGTCCTGCGCATCGTCCAACTCGCCGGGGATCGCATCTTTGATGTCATCGATCAACTCCAGGACATCGCCCCGGGGAACCACGCAACCGGCCGTCATCGGCACACCGCGGGCCTCTTCGACGATCGCGCTCAACTCGTCGAGCGCTTCAAAAACTCGGTACACGGCGCCACCCTCCAGATCTCACATTGGTAGTGACCAGTGTGCCTGCTGTTACGCCTGTGACAGCGCTGGCGCCACGGTGTGTCGCCAATCAGCGCCCGGCGAGTTTGGCCTGCAAACGTCGGTTCACCGATTCCGGCAAGAGTCCGGAGACGTCGCCGCCCAGACCGGCCACCTCCTTTGCCAGCGAGGAGGAAACAAAGGAATACCTTGGTGCGGTGGCCACGAAGAAGGTGTCCACCCCGGCGATGTGTTTGTTCATCTGCGCCATGTGGACCTCGTACTCGAAATCCGTCCCGGTGCGCAGGCCCTTGACGATGGCGGTGAGTCCGCGGGCCTTCACGAAGTCGACCACCAGGCCCCGGCCGGACTCCACCCGAAGGTTCGGCAGGTGCGCGCATGCCTCGGAGATCATCGCGATCCGCTCGTCGGTGTTGAACATGCCCGCTTTGTTCGGGTTGGTCAGCACCGCGACGATCACCTCATCGAATTGCGCGGCGGCACGTTCGAACACGTCGATATGCCCCAGCGTGACCGGATCAAAAGATCCGGGACAGACGGCACCGCTCATGACCGCTGACGCTAGCAGCAGTTCCGCTACGGGCCGGTGCGCAATTCGGCGGCTTCCAGTCGGGTGTCCCCGTAGCGGCGGGCCGGCCACACCAACCAGTCGTCCGGCCACACCAACTCCGGCGCCGAGGCCGGCCGCTCGAACACCGCCACGCCGCCCGCTGCCAACCACCCGCCACGCGACAGGGCCACCAGGGTGTTCTGCACTTCGCCAAGCGAGACGTCATAGGGCGGGTCGGCCAGGACGAGGTCCACCGGATCCGGCCGACCGGCAGCCAGCACGGCCGCCACCGGACCGCGGCGCACCGCCGCGCCGGGCAGCCCGACAGCAGCGATATTCCGGGCCATCACCTGGGCTGCCCGCCGGTCGCTGTCGACCATCAGCACCGACGCCGCCCCGCGCGACAGCGCCTCGAGACCGAGCGCGCCGGAACCGGCGTAGAGGTCCAGCACCCGCAGTCCGTCGAGGTCGAATCGGGCCGCCAGGACGTTGAACAGCGCCTCACGGACCCGGTCGGTGGTGGGCCGGGCGTTCGGCGGTACCGCCAGCCGGCGACCGCCGGCAACTCCGGCGACAATCCGGGTCATCGGGGCGGGCGCTTCAGAGCAGGGTGGACCAATAGTCCCAGAAGCGGACCAGAATCAGCAGGGTGACCGCGGTGAACCACAGTGTGACCAGCGGCCACCGCCAGGTGTAGAGCGCACGAGCGACCGGGTTCGCCGCCAACGGCTGCAGCGCGATCGGGGCGACCGCGGCGAACAGCGGGATCGTCACGGCCCAGACCACCATGCAATAGGGGCACAGCGCACCGATCTCGTACAGGCTCTGGTAAGCGAGCCAGTTCACGAAGACCACTCCCAGCCCGGTGCCGATCGTGAGCCCCGCCCAGTACCAGCGCGGTAGTGACACCTTGGCGACCGCCAGCACCCCGGTGACGATCACCACGCTGAAGGCCACGACGCCGAACAGCGGGTTGGGGGGGCCGAAGACCGCGGCCTGCGGAGTGTTGATCACCGACCCGCAGGCCAGCACCGGGTTGATACTGCAACTCGGGACGTGCTTGGGGTCCTTGAGGGTCTCGATTTTCTCCACCAGCAGTGCGGTGGATGCGACCAGCCCGATCACCCCGGCCAGCAGGATCCACCAGGAGCCCGCAGGGCGCACCTGAATCCCGGCGCCGCGGTCCACGCCGGAAGCGTCGGCCGGGACCGGCGCCGACGTGGTCAGGGTCATGACGCCGGGACCGGCGAGGGCTTGGGCGATGGCGCCGGCGATGGCGACGGAACGAGCCCGGGCACCGGTCCCACGATCTTGCGGACCTGAGCGATCAGGTCATCGGGATTCGCCGGGCTGATGTCCTGACCGTTGAGCCTGATCGTCGGCGTCGCGGTGACCTTCTCCGCGGCGGCAAGACCTTTGACCATATCGGTGTACCGATTCTTGTTGATGCACTCCGGCACACCGCCCACGACGCCGGCCTGCCGCGCGGTCTCGATCAGAGCAGCGTTATCGGGACCCACGCCGGCGGCTTCGGTCGGCTGCTGGGCGAACAGCGCGGAGTTGAATCGGAGGAAGGCGTCTTTGTCCTCGTCTCCGACGCAGTAGGCGGCGTTGGCGGCCCTGGCGGAATAGCCTTTGCTGGATCTGTCGAGGATCGCGAGCATGTAGTAGTCAACGGCGGCCGCACCGCTTTCCACCAATTTGTTCAATGTCGGCCCGAAGGTCTTCTCGAAGTCCCGGCAGTGGGTGCATTGGTAGTCCTCGAACACCGACAGAACCGCTTTGGGCTCGTCGGTGCCGTCTTTGGTGATCAGCTTGTCGGAGGTGACCCGTACCGCCTGGGTCTCGCCGGAGAACTTCTTCTCATTGCCCATCACGATGTAGAGCACCAAGCCCACGGCGAACAGGACCACCAGCGCTGTCAGGCCCACCTTGATGGCCGTATCGCGCTTGCGGTCCTGGGCCTTCAGGTCATAGCGGGCCGAGCTTTTCTTTTTGGTGGCCACGGTCGGCTAATCCTCGCTCTCGGTGGTTGCAGGCGTCTCCAGCGTACCGGCGGCCGCTCCCGCTGCAGCGAGGCCGGCCGGTCAGCTGTGGGTCAGGTGCGCCCGGGCCGCCGAGATCATCTCCGCGTTGGCCGCCGCGATCGCCCCACCGAGCACATTGAGGTTGAGGAAGGCGTGGATCATCGAGGCCATCTGCCGGTGGTCCACGGCAACGCCGGCCTCCCGCAGTTTGGCGGCGTACTGCTCACCTTCATCGCGCAACGGATCGAACCCGGCGGTGACCAGCAGCGCCGGTGGTAGGCCGGAGACGTCATCGGCCAGCAGTGGGGAGACCAGCGGGTCGGTGCGGTCCAGGCCGGAGTGCTCCAGGTAGCGGTTTGTGAACCAGTCCATATCGTGTTTGGTAAGCAGGAATCCGTCGCCCAGCAAGCTCCGGGACCGGGTCAGCCCGCGCTGATCGGTGGCCGGATAGATCAGCCATTGCAACGCCGGCAAAGGGTCCCCGGCGTCCCGCGCCAGTCGGCACACGACGGCGGCCAGGTTGCCGCCGGCGCTGTCGCCGGCCACCGCGACCCGCCGGGGATCCGCGCCCAGCTCGGCGGCATGCTCGCGAGCCCACCGGTAGGCGGCGTAAGCGTCATCGACGGCGGCCGGCGCCGGATGTTCGGGGGCCAGCCGGTAGTCGACCGCCAACACATGCACCCCGGCATCGCGGCAGATCAGCCGGCAGGCGGAGTCGTGCGAATCGAGACCTCCGAACACCCAGCCACCACCGTGGTAGAACACGACTAGCGGGGCCGGCGGTCCTCCGGCCGGAGGTCGGTAATGCCGCGCGCCGATGCTGCCGGCCGGTCCCGGAATGACAACCGGCCGGATCGCGGCCACCCGGACATCCCGCTCGTCCAGAGTCCTGGTGAGGGCGTCATTGTGGGCACGGGTCGCGGCTGCGTCGTCGGCTACCACCAGCCCGTTGACACCGGCTGCCTTGTTCGCAGCGAGGAGCAACTGGGCCGACGGGTCCAGCGTGTTGCCGTCGATGGTGATCGCCCGGCCGCCGGCGATAAATCGCTTGACGGTGACGGGCAGTCGCGGGATCAACACGACACCCAGCCGGTTACCGAGAGCAAGTGCCCGTTGTTTGACGGTTGTCATGTGCCGGAGCCTACGCCCGGCGGTGCCAGCGGCATCGGATCGCGGTCTCGTACTATCCTCACCCGAAGTCGGTGACTGCTATCCACCGGAAATTCTCAACTACACAGGCAGGTGACATGACACCGACGGCCGCGGTTCCCACCGTCAAGCTCAACGACGACCACACCATCCCGGCCATCGGTCTCTGCGTTGCCGGGCTGGCGCCTGCCGAGGCGGAGACCGCGGTCGCGGCGGCACTGGCACTCGGATACCGGTTGATCGACACCGCCGGGGCCGATGGCAACGAGGAGGCCGTCGGCCGGGCGGTCGCTTCCTCCGGTATCCCCCGCGGGGAGTTGTACATCACCACGAAACTGGCGACCGCCGATCAGGGCTTCCAGTCATCTCAGGATGCCTGCCGGGCCAGCCTCGAACGGCTGGGAATGGATTATGTGGACCTGTATCTGATCGACTGGCCGGCCGAGGAGAACGGCAAGTACATCGACGCCTGGGCCGGGATCATGAAGTCCAAAGAGGTCGGCCACACCCGCTCGATCGGCGTCAGCAACTTCACCCCCGAGCATCTGTCGAACATTATCGACCTGTCTTTCGTTACCCCCGTGGTCAACCAGGTCGAACTGCATCCACTGCTCAACCAGGCCGATTTACGGACGGAGCACGAGCGGTACGGAATCGTCACCGAGGCATGCTGCCCGCTGGGCAACGGCACCCTGCTCACAAACCCGGCCGTGGCGGCCGTGGCATCGGCGCACGGGAGAACAGCCGCCCAGGTGCTGATCCGCTGGAGCCTCCAACTGGGCAATGTGGTGATCCCGCGCGCTTCCGGTTCGGCTCATCTCGCCGAGAACCTCGACGTGTTCGATTTCGAGCTGAGCGCCGAACAGGTCGAAACCCTCACCGGTCTCGACGACGGCACCCGGTTCCGGGCCACCCCGGCGAGCTAGCACCGGATCGCGACCCGAGACCGCTCCGCGTGCACGCATTAACGCTTCGTGACCTTTAGGTTTATTTTCCATTTCCCCACGCTGAGAAACCCCTGAGCGCTAACGTTCCCCCACCAGTCGTCTCACAGGGTTAGGGGATCCGCAATGAACACCACGGCTCGGACGGTCACAGTTCGCTCATATCTCACCGCAGGGGTGGCAGCACTCGGCGCCGGCGCCATCGCCTTGGCGCCAGTCCAGCCGCTGACGCAGGGACCGGCTCTCTCGCCGGAACTGCGAGGCACGTTCGCAGTGGACCTCGCCGCCTCGATCGACCCGATCACACCGTGGGTCGAGACCTTCCAGACCGCCGCGCTCAACGTCGAACGACTCATCACTGCAGGTACGGCGACTCCGTTGCCGATCATCACGCAGGTGATCACGAACTTCGGAACGTACCTGGCCGAGCTACCCGATATCGGCACCATCCTCGGACAGGTGGTCGGCAATGTGGGCAACGCCCTGGGGGCGCCGTTCGCACAGGATCCGACGAATATCTCGCCCGCAGTCGTCGCCAAGGTGAACCTCGGCCCCGGTTTCGACATCAGCGTGAGTCAGCAGTTTGTTTTCGCCACTCTGCCCGATGTCCTCGGGGACCTCTATGAATCCATCGAGCCGATCCTCAACTTCACCACCTCGCCCATCAGCGGAGTGCTGCTCGGCGCTATCGGCCCGGTGGTCGCACCGGTGATATCCGTCGTGAACAGCGTCGGAGCAATCGTCGACGCGCTGGGGCAGTCTGATTTCGAGGGCGCGATCAACGAGTTGATCAACATCCCGGCGAATGCGGTCAACGCCTTCCTCAACGGCGGACAATTCCTGAATCTGGCCCCGGTGCTGTCGCTGGTGGGTGTCACCCTCCCGGACTCGATCAGCAACCTCGGGTTCAACATGCCCGGGATTCTCAGCACGGGAATCAGCCCGGTGCCGCCCGAGGAAGGCGCCGACGCCGACCCGGTGGCCGGCGTGATGTTCGACGGTCTGGCATTCACCGCGGATCTGGGCCTAGGGGCGCCGATCACCGATCCGGGCCTGTCCGTCGGCCCGATCGGCGCGCTCGTCGGGCTGAATCAGAAGGTGGCTGAGGCGATCGTGGTGACCCCGCCCGCGGAGGCGCCGGCGGAGATCGCGGCCGCCGAGGCTCCGGTGGTCGAGGGTGTGGAGGTGGAGGCCGCGGCCCCCGCCGCCGAGGTCGCCGAGGTTGAGGCTGCGGCACCGGCTGCCGCCCCCGTTTCAGCTCCCGTGGTGACGCCGGTGGAGGTCGAGGCACCGGAGAGCGCCCCGGCACAACCGGTCGCCGCCCAGGCCGACACCACCCCGAAAGAGCCGCGAACAGCGCGGGTCAGCCGGGGCGGCGATACTGGCGCAAGCGCGTCCACCCCGAAGCGCTCGGCACGCGGCGCCGCCGCCAGGGGCTAAACCGCAACACGACACATCTGCCCCGCCGGTCACCCGGCGGGGCAGATGCGCGTTCCAAGGCCAGCGGAGGATTCGGCAACGTTTCTTCCCGGTTTCCACCCCTGAGAACACCCTGAAGGTTAACCTCGTTTCCATCAGCTTTTTCACAGGGGGGAATCCGCAATGACCATCTCCGTTCGTTCCTATCTCACCGCCGGAGTCGCCGCACTGGGTGCGGGCGCAATCGTGCTGGCTCCGGTCCAGCCGACGAACAGCAGTTCCAACCTGATGCCGCAGAGGGCAATCACCGACTTGGCGGTCGGTCTCGCCGCCGCGGTCACCCCGGTTGACCCGATCCAGAACATCATCGATGTGATCACCGCCACCGGGGACAATCTCGGGATCCTGGTCAACGACTGGACCAGCGGCCTGTATGTGAACGGGACGATTCCCACCCCGCCCAACACCGTCCTCAACGGCAACCTCGGAAACCGAACCGGTGGGTACCAGACCGGCGTACCCCTGCCGATCATCCAGCAGGTCGCGAACAACCTGGTCACCTACTTCGGCGAATTGCCCGATATCGGCGGTATTGCCGGGCAGATCATCACCAACATCGGCAACGCCCTCGGAGCGCCATTCACCGCGGGTGAGAATTTGTCCGGTCGAGTCCTGAATCTTCTGCCCTCGGACAACTACAACCAGAACGTCAACGCGGTTCCCTATATCGACACTCCACTCGGCACGCTGACACAGCGGGATCTGGGGGCGCTGCTGCCCACCTTGCTGGGGGACGCCTACGCCGGGATCGAGCCGATTGTCAACTTTGCCACCTCTCCAGTCAGCGGTCTGCTGGTCGGGGCCATTGGACCGTTCGTAGCCCCGGTACTTGCCGTGGTGAACAGCGTCACCAACGCATTCGCGTTGCTGCAGGAATCCGACTTCCAGGGCGCACTGATCGAATTGATCAATATCCCGGCGAACACCATAAATGCCGCGCTCAACGGCGGCCAGGTCCTTGACCTGACCGGACTGGTCAGCCTGCTGGGTATCACACTGCCGGACGAGGTCAAGAGCCTTGGCCTGCAAATGGGCGGCTTGCTCAGCCCGGGCGGAGTGGCACTCGACGCGCTCGCCACCGAGGCGTCGATCCCCAACGTCGCGGACGTCGTCGTCTCCGGTCTGCCGATCGGCCCGATCGGCGCCCTTGCCGGTCTGACCAGCTTCATTGCGCAGTCGATCGTGGTGACCCCGCCCGAAGAGGCGCTGCCGGCTGCGGTGGAGGCTGTCGAGCCGGTCCCAAACCTCCCGACACCGAGCGCCACCGAACTTAGCTCTGCTGCACCAGAAATCAGCGTTGCTGCGCCGGCCATCGAGGCGGTCGAGGCACCGGCCGCTGAGGCACCGGTCACTGAGGTTGCAGAGGTGGAAGCCGGGGCACCGGCTGACACTCCCGAGATGACTCCGGTGGCGGTCAAGGATCCGTTGACCACTCCAACACCGGAGGCCGCCGGTCCAGCAGATGCCGCCCCGGCCGCACCCCGATCGGGGCGGGCCGGTCGCAGCGGCGACACCGGGTCGGGCACATCGACCCCGAAGCGCTCGGCGCGCGGGGCCGCGGCGAGGGGCTAGGACGCACGACCGCACAGCTGTCCCGCCGGAGTCACCCGGCGGGACAGGTGCGTGTCGCATCCGTCAACCGTTGCGCCGAGGCCTTGTCGATCGGCAGCTGGTAACCGCGCATCACCTCGATGAACTGCACCGCGTATTGACACCAGAACGCGGTGTTGGGCGGCATCCAGGCACCCGGCGGCTGATCGCCCTTGTCCTGGTTGGCATTTCCTGCCACGGCCAGCAGGTTGGCCGGGTCGTTGGCGAAGCGCGCGCGCATACCCTCGGTCCAGTCCCGGGCGCCCATATCCCAGGCATACGCCAGCGGCACGATGTGATCGATTTGAACCGAGGCACCCACCTTGTTGCCGCGGGTGAACGCGACGGTGGCGTTGGTATACGGATCGCGCAGTGTGCCGGTCGCCACCGCCTGCGGGCAGCGTGTGGTCGCCACGCTGGTGGTTTCGACCAGATCGCGGCGCAGGATGTCATTGCGGGTGTCGCAGCCGTTGCCGCCGCCCGGGGCGCTCGTGCCGTCATCCCAGGCCGGCCCGAACGCTTCGCGCCGGTAGTCGTACCCGCGCACCCGATCCGGCACTACGCCGACACCGGCGAGCACGTCCGCACCGGCGATCACCGTCGGCGCACCGGAACCGGGCACCGGACCGCTGCGGGAGCCTGAAACCACCTGGGCGGCAACCAGTACGGCGATGGCCGCGACAGCGGCCAACCACATCAGCGGCGCGCGTTTCACGCCTTGTCCAGGTAGTCGATATCGGCGGTGCCGGTGAAGGGCTCGGCCAGCGTCGCCATCCCGGGGTGGTCGGGTTCGGCGGTGAAGAACACTTCAGCTAGTTCGCGGGCATCGAGGATGACCGCCAGGTGGTCCAACAGCGAGAGGAACCTCAGCCTGATCGGTTTCCCGGACTGGTTGTTCCCCAGGACATCTCCTTCGCGGCGCTCGGCGAGGTCCAGATCGGCCAGCGCGAAACCGTCCTGGGTTGAGGCGACCGCGCTCAGCCGCTCACCGGCTTTGGAACTCGGTGACAGCCGGGTGGCCAGCAGGCAGAGGCTCTGGTGTGCACCGCGCCCGATCCGGCCCCGCAACTGGTGTAGCTGGCTGATACCGAAGCGGTCGGCGTCCATCACCACCATCACCGTGGCGTTGGGCACGTCGACGCCGACCTCCACGACGGTGGTGCACACCAGCACGTCGATCTCCCCGGACCGGAAGGCGGCCATCACGGCGTCCTTCTCCTCGGCGGGCAACCGTCCGTGCATCAGGCCCAACCGCAGACCGGCCAGTGGCCCGCCGCGTAGTTGATCGAAGAGGGAGACCACGGTGATCGGTGGGGGTCCCCCGTCATCGCTTCCGGGTTTATCGCTCTCATCGATCCGGGAGGCCACCACATAGGCCTGCCGCCCGAGGGCGACCTCCTCGGCGATGCGCTGCCAGGCCCGCTGCAGCCACTGCGGCTTCTCGGTGACGAATATCGTGTTGGTGGTGATGGGGTGACGGCCGCGGGGCAGTTCGCGCAACGTTGAGGTTTCCAGGTCACCGAAAACGGTCAGCGCCACGGTGCGCGGGATCGGGGTGGCGGTCATCACCAGCAGGTGCGGAGTCAGACCTTCCGGGGCTTTCGCGCGCAGGCGGTCCCGCTGTTCGACGCCGAACCGGTGCTGCTCGTCGACCACGACCATGCCGAGATTGCCGAACTCGACGGCATCCTGCAGCAGCGTGTGCGTGCCGATGACGATACCCGCCTGACCGGTGGCGACCTCATCGCGGACCTGGCGCTTCTGCGCCGCCGTCATCGACCCGGTCAGCAGCGCGACTCTGGTCGCACCCTCGGCGCCGTCGAGTTGACCGGCCCTGGCCAGCGGGCCGAGAATTTCCCGGACCGAACGGGCATGCTGGGCGGCAAGGACTTCCGTAGGCGCCAGCAGTGCGCACTGGTACCCGGCATCGACCATCTGCAGCATCGCCAGCACCGACACAATGGTCTTGCCCGAGCCGACCTCACCTTGTAACAGCCGGTGCATCGGCTTGGTGCCGGTCAGTTCCTCGGCGATCACCTCGAGCACACCGCGCTGTTCGCCGGTGAGTTCGAACGGCAGCCGCTTCGTCATCGCCGCGAGCAGTCCGTCCGTGCGCCGCGCCGCGGGCGGACCCGTGTCGGCAAGCTCGCCGTGGCGGCGCTGCGTGAGCGCCCACTGCAGGCCCACGGCCTCATCGAAGGTCAGCCGATTCCGCGCCCGCTCTCGCTCAGCGGGCTTCTCGGCAAGGTGGATCGCTCGTAGGGCGGTGTCCTCACTGACCAGGTCGCGCTGATGGACAGCACTTTCCGGCAGCGGCTCCGGAATCGGATCCAGGACGGCGAGCACCTGACGAACGCACGCGTAGATATCCCAGCTCTGCAGTTTCGCGCTGGCCGGGTAGATCGGGAAGAAGTCCCGTTCGAAGGCCGACATGTCGAGATCGCCGGCCTGGTTCCGGGAAGTCTCGGCGATGGTCTTCAGCGATTTGGTTCCGCCAATTCGGCCCGATGGGGCGTTCAGGATCAGATACGCGGGGTGGGTGAGTTGCATGACGCCCCGGTAGTAACCGACCTCGCCGGATAGCATCAGCCGAGTTCCCGTCACCAACTGCTTCTTGAGGTATTTGGCGTTGAAGAACGTCGCGGTGACTTTCGGCGGCCGGTTGCGGAGCGTGATGACCAGGTACTCCCGCCGCGGAGTCCGTTTGGTCCAGCGGATATCGGCGCTCTCGATCTCATCGACGAAGGTGATGTGATCACCCTCCTCGGGCAGTTCGTCGTCTCCGCCGCGAACCGTCATACCCTCGCTGTACTTGCGCGGGTAGTGCCTCAGCAAGTCACTGACGGTGCGGATGCCGAATACTTCCTCGAGACTGCGGGCGGCCTTACCTCCCACGATGGTGTCGAGCCGGTCGGTCAGTGCCACCACGGCTACTCGACCCCGATGAGCAGTACGTCGCCGCGGTGGCCGGTCCGGTAGCTGGTGAACTCGGTACCGGGATGGTGCAGGCGGACGTGATCGTCGAGCGCACGGGCCACAGCCTCGCCGACGACCTCGCCGGCCCCTTGGCCGATGAGCAGCGTAATCAGCTCACCACCCGAGCTGAGCAGCAGGTCGATGAGCCGGGCGCCGGCAATAGCGATGTCGGGGGCCACCACCACCACCTCGTCACCGGAGATACCCAGGCCGTCACCGGGCGAGCAGGCTCCCGCCCAGGTCAGCGCCATCTCGGTGGCGATACGGACAGACCCGTGCCGAGATCCGGCCGCCGCCTGTGCCATGGTGTAACCGTCATCGACGGCTCCGCGCGCCGGGTCGTGGACCGCCAGCGCCGCCAGCCCCTGCACCATCGACGCCGATGGCAGCGGTACGACATCGACACCCCAGCCGATCGCGGTGGTGCACCCCGCCACCAGGTCCTCTGCGGCGATATAACCGTTGGGCAGCACCATGACCTGGGCAGCACCGGTATCGATCAGCGCGCGCAGCAACCGCGCGGAACCGATCCCATTGGCCGGGTCCCTCAGCCCGGCATCGGGTCGCAGCACACACGCACCCTCGTCTTCGAAGAGCCGAGCGGCGCCATCGCCGTCGACGACGGCCAGTACGGCGCGCGCCCTGCTCCAGCCGCCGGGTGCGACTCGGCCGGTGGCCAGCGCCGAGATCCGGATTCCACTCACCGTGCCGGCCGCCAGGCCGGCCTCGACAGCGGCCCCGGCATCGTCGGTGTGGACATGTACGGAGAGCCGGTCAGAGGCTGCGGCCGCCAACGCAACTGAGTCGCCGAGATCATCCAATGCCCGGCGCAGCCGGTCGGTGCCAGCGGCGTCCGCACCGACCAGCGAGTACATCACCTCGAACTGCGGGGGCGGCGGTTTGGCCTGGACACTGATCGATCCGTGGCCGGTCGCCGGCGCCGCGGGCCGGTAGGCGCGGCGTTGGGGGGTCTGTCCGGCGATAGTGCCGGTCAGAGCATCGAGCAGGATCAGCAGCCCGCGGCCGCCGGCGTCCACGACTCCGGCCTGGGCCAGTACGGCAAGCTGGTCGGGGGTCCGGTCGAGCGCCGTCGCGGCGGCCTCGCCGGCCGCGGTCACCGCCTCGGCCAGACCGGCCCGCTCCCCGACCCGGGCCTCGACCGCCAGGCCAGCGGCCTGTAACACCGACACGACGGTGCCCGCCACCAGTTCCCCACCCATCGCCGCGACCACCCGTGCGACCGCGTGCCGTAGCGCCGCCCCCAATATGGCGGCATTGATATCGGCGAGGCCGGAATCCCCGGCGGCCTCAGCTGTCACCTCGGCCAGGGCGTGCAGGATCTGCGACAGGACGACGCCGGAGTTACCCCGGGCGCCGTCCAGCGCCCCTCGCGCCAGAGCGGCCGTCACCTCGGTGACGTCGCCAGAGTCGGCGGCCGGGTCAGCGGCGGCCACTGCCGCGCGCATGGTGAACAACATGTTCGTGCCGGTATCGGAGTCGGCCACCGGGTAGACGTTGAGCAGGTTGATCTCGTCGGTATGGGTGAGCAGATCACCGACGGCGGCATGAGCCCAGTCCCGCAGGGCTGTGGCGTCCAGCAGCCGCCGCTCGGCCATCGGCCACCTCCGATCCGTTGTCCGGGCAAGCCTATCCAGCCCCGGCGACAGCCGAATTCACCGTCGCCAGACACCGTCGCCAGACACCGTCGCTACTCACGGTCGGATCATCGAGCCCGGCCGCAAACCCGGCGCCCCGGACCCTTTGTTGGCGTTCGGTTCGACCCGCCGGTATCCTTACGGGGCTGTCGGGTCACCCTCACGTGGTTGTTGGCCCGCCGATCAGATTTGAGGAGATTGTGATATGGCTGCCGTGTGCGATATCTGCGCGAAAGGCCCCGGTTTCGGCAAGTCGGTGTCACATTCGCACCGCCGGACCAACCGGCGTTGGAACCCGAACATCCAAATCGTCCATGCGGTGACCCGCCCGGGCGGTAACAAGCAGCGGGTGAAGGTCTGCACCTCCTGCCTGAAGGCGGGCAAGGTCGCGCGCGGCTGACACTCGCGACTCAGGGCAGCCGCCAATCGACCGGTTCGGCTCCCATCCCGGTCAGCAAGTCGTTGGTCCTGCTGAACGGGCGCGAGCCGAAGAACCCCCGGCTCGCGGACAGCGGCGAGGGGTGCGGTGACTCGATCACCGCGCATCCGCTGTCGGCGAGCATCGGTCTGGCCGTTGCGGCATCGCGACCCCAGAGGATGGCGACCATCGGCTGGTCGCGCGCGGCCAGAGCCCGGATGGCGCACTCGGTGACAGCCTCCCAGCCCTTACCACGGTGGGATGCCGGGCTGCCCGGCCGCACCGTGAGCACCCGGTTGAGCAGCATCACCCCGCGCCCGGCCCACGGCGTGAGATCACCGTCGGCGGGTTTCGGACAGCCCAGGTCGGCGCTGTATTCAGTGAAAATATTGGCCAGGCTGCGTGGGAGCGGCCGCACCTGGGGGGCCACCGAAAAACTGAGCCCCACCGCATGTCCGGGGGTCGGATAGGGGTCCTGTCCGACGATCAGAACCCGCACCCTTTCGAACGGAAAGGTGAAAGCACGCAGCACATCGGGCCCGGCGGGTAGGTAACGCCGTCCGGCGGCGACTTCGGCACGCAGGAACTCGCCCATCCCGGCGATCTGATCGGATACCGGCAGCAACGCCCGGGCCCAGCCGTCGTCGACGAGTTCGGTCAGCGGCCGCGGTGTCACAGGGCCACAATTTATGTCACAGGGCCACAATTTGTACCGTGCCCGCCTGAGGCGGTCGTTCATCGGTTCAGGTGCCGAAGGACTGCCAACCCGCCGGCCCCGGCCAGCGCACCCCGTCGAGCAGGACCTCCGGCGCACCGCTGCGCACCGCCCCGATCACCCGCCAACCGTGCGGCGGATGGTCCGGGAAACAGGCCACCAGGGCGTGGTCCTCGCCGCCGCCGAGGACCAGCGACCACGGTTCTGCGCCGGCCGCCTCAGCAGCCGGAGTCACCGCCTCAACATCCTCGAGCAGGGCCGCGCGGCGCAGGTCCATCACGACCCCGGAGGCGACGGCGATATGGCCGAGGTCGGCAACTAGTCCATCGGAGACGTCGATCATCGCCTGCGCGCCGGCCTCTGCGGCCGTACGCCCCTGTCCATAGGGCGGCCGGGGCACCAGGTGGCGGCGGCGCAGATCCTCAAAACCGGCTATCCCGTTGCGCCACAGACCGAACCCCGCCGCCGAACGGCCGAGATCACCGGCGACCGCGATCAGCGATCCAGCCCTGGCGCCACCGCGCAGCACCGGGTCACGACCGCCCAGATCGCCGAGCGCCGTCACCGACAGCACCCACTGCGGACTGGCGACCAGGTCTCCCCCGACGATGCCCGCGCCCACCTCATCCGCCTCAGCCCACATACCGTCCGAAAGTTCGGTGACCCGGAACGCCGGGGTATCGACCGGGGCGCCGACGCCGACGACGAATCCGGTAACCGCCGCCCCCATCGCCTCGATATCGGCGGCGTTCTGGGCGATGGCCTTCCGGCCGACATCATGCGGGGCGGACCAGTCCAGCCGGAAATGCCGCCCTTCGATGAGCATATCTGTGCTGACCGCCACCCGGCCGTCGGCCGCATCCAGTACCGCGGCATCGTCACCCGGGCCCACCGCGACCCCCGCGGGCCGACGCCGCCCGGCGATCAGCCGGTCGATTACGGAGAACTCCCCGATCTGTTGCAGCGTCGGATCAACCGGGTCTGCCACAGCGCGCTCCTCTCCCGCGGCCCTGCGGTAAGTTATGCCCGCAGTTTAAGGCGGGCAGCGGAGGAGACCAGGTGGTGGACGCGCCGGTCGCCGACGGTCCCCCGCGCGGGTTACTGATCGCGGCGGTCCTGGTGCCGGCTGCGGCGGTCGCCGTGCTGCTCGGCGTGGCCGCGTCCCGGCAGACTCCGCCCGCACCGGTGGCCATCGCGGCCGTGCCGGCGCCGCAGGACCGGTCACCGGAGTGCAAGACACTGCTGGCCGACCTGCCCGACCAGCTCGGCGATTTTCGTCGTACCGCCACCGTTGAGCCCACCCCCGCGGGCACCGCGGCCTGGCGGGCCGATGGCGATCCGGTCATCCTGCGCTGCGGCCTGGACCGCCCCGCCGAATTTGTGGTGGGCGTACCACTCCAGCTCGTCGATCAGGTGCAATGGTTCCGGCTGGAGGATCCCGGCACCGGGCGCAGCACCTGGGTCTGCGTCGACCGGCCGGTATATGTCGTGCTGACCCTGCCCGACGGTTCCGGGCCGACGCCCATCCAAACGCTGTCCGCAGTCATCGACAGCACGATGCCGGCCGTACCGATCAGTCCCGGCGAGCCGTGACCGTTCAGCGCAGGCCGGTACCCCGGGCCAGCGCGGTCTCCACCATGGTGCCTAGCAGTGTCGGATAGTCCAGACCGCTGGCCTCCCACATACGCGGGTACATCGAGATGGTGGTGAACCCGGGCATGGTGTTGATCTCGTTGACCACCGGCCCGGCTTCACCGAGGAAAAAGTCCACTCGCGCCAGGCCCTGACAGTCCAGCGCGTTGAAGGCGCGAACCGCCAGCTGGCGGAGCACCTCCGTGGTGCCATCATCGACCTTGGCGGGTACGTCCAGTTCGGCGGCATCTGCAAGGTACTTGGTCTCGAAGTCGTAGAACCCGTCATCACGACCGCTCACGCCGGACACCCGGATCTCTCCGACCGTGCTGGCCCGAACCGAGCCGTCCGGGAACTCCAGCACACCACATTCCAGTTCACGGCCATCGATCGCAGCCTCGATAACCACCTTCGGGTCGTGCCTGCGGGCAGCGGCGATCGCGCCGGGCAGCTGTTCTGGACCGGTGACCCGGCTGACCCCGATCGACGATCCGCCGCGAGCGGGTTTGACGAACACCGGAAAGCCCAGGCGATTGATATCCGCCGCGGTCGGACTGCTCTGCCGGGGGCGCAGGACGAGGTAATCGCCGATCGGCAGACCGTCAGCGGCCATGATCTTCTTCGCGAACTCCTTGTCCATGCCGGCGGCGCTGGCGAAAACCCCCGCTCCGACATACGGCACCCCGGCGAGTTCCAGTAGGCCCTGGATGGTCCCGTCCTCGCCGTAGGGGCCGTGCAGAACCGGGAACACCACGTCCACCGAGCCGAGGATCTGCCCGGCCTCGGCAAGCCGGGTATCGGATTCCCCGGTCACCTCGGGCAGTCGCCCATCGGTGATGGCCAGTTGCTCGGGGTCGACGGAGGCGCGTGACCATGAACCGTCCCTGGCGATACCCACCGGCACCACGTCGAAACGGCCCGGGTCCAGGTGTCGCAAGATGCTGCCGGCCGATACGCAGGAGATAGCGTGTTCGGAGCTGAGGCCGCCGAAAATGACGGCAACTCGGATTCGGGAGCCGGGGCGGGAAGTCACAAGCTAGAGAGGCTACAGCCCACGGCCGCGGGGGCAGTCGAGCGCACCGAGGACGTCAGCAACCAGATCATCGGTGTCCTCGATACCCGTCGAGATGCGGGCGAAACCTTCCGGCACCGCGTCACCCCAACGCGCCCTGCGGTCCACGGTGGTGTGCAACCCCCCGAAACTGGTGGCCGCCGCCAGCAGCTCGCTGTGACGTACCAATGCGTGCACGTCGTCGGCGGTGTCCAGTTCGATCGACAGCAGGCCGCCGAAACGTCGCATCTGAACCACCGCGACATCGTGTGCGGGATCGTCTGGCAGGCCGGGATAGCGGACCGCCCGTACTTTCGGGTGGCCCCGCAACGCGATAGCCAGCGCCAGCGCGTTCTGGCACTGCCGGTCGAACCGCAGGCCGAAGCTGCCGATGCTACGCAGCAGCAGCCAAGCCTCGAACGCCCCGAGGATGGGTCCCGCCAGAAGCCGCTCCCGGTGCAGCCCCGCCATCAGTTCGGGCTGGCTGCCGGCCACATATCCGGCGATCAGATCACTGTGTCCGGCAAGTGCTTTGGTGGCACTCGCCACCACCAGGTCCGCACCCATCGACAGTGGTTGCTGTCCGAGCGGGGTTGCGGTGGTGTTGTCAACGATCAGCCGGGCGCCGCGGCGCCGGCAGATTCCGCCGAGCCGGTGCAGGTCGACGACATCGAGTCCCGGGTTGGCCGGCGTCTCGGCCAACACCACGTCAGCCTGCCGGGCCGCATCGCAGAACTGGTCTGCCGTCGCCTCGTACACCGTCACTCCCTGCGGTACAAGGCTTTCCGCCGCGTAACGGCGCACCTGATAATAGCCGTCGGCGGGGATCACAAGAACCGCGCCCGGCCGGGACAGCACCCGCAGCGCGGCGGTGACCGCGGCCATTCCTGAGCCGAATGACAGCGCACTGCCGGCCTCCTCCAGACGGGCCAGCGCCGCCTCCAGCCGAACCCAGACCGGGTTGGAGTACCGCCCGTAGACATGCTCCTCGGTGCCCTCCTGCTCCGACAGGTGGAACGCCGACGCGGGGACCGGGATAGGACCTAGCGGCTGACCTGGAATCGCCTCGGAATCAGCCGCTTTGACGGTGCGGGTGGAGTCCCCGTAGCGCTCTTTCACTCCGGTTTGGTGCTGCGGCCCAGCAGCAGGGCGACGGCTTCTTCGATGGACAGTCCCCGGTGGCAGACCCGGTGGACGGCGTCGGTCAGGGGCATCTCGACGTCATAGCTCGAGGCCAACGCGAGGATCGACGAGCACGAGCTCACACCTTCGGCCACGTGGCCGTGGGTCGCCCGCTGGGCTTCGTCAAGGGTTGCCCCGCGACCGAGGTGAGCTCCGAAGTTGCGGTTGCGCGACTGCGAGGAGGTGCAGGTGGCCACCAGGTCACCCACCCCGGCCAGTCCGGCCAGTGTTGCGGTTTTGGCGCCCAGCGCCACACCCAACCGGATGATCTCCGCCAGCCCGCGGGTGATGATGGCCGCCGCGGTATTTTCACCCAGACCCACCCCGGCCGCCATCCCACAGGCCAGCGCGATGACGTTCTTGCAGGCACCCCCGATCTCGGTTCCGACCACATCGGAGTTGGTGTAGGGCCGCAGGTAGGAGGTGCTCAGCGCCCGCTGCAGCGCGACCGCCCGGCCGGAGTCCAGGCAGGCGACCACCGTTGCGGCAGGCTGTTCGGCGGCGATCTCGGCAGCCAGGTTGGGGCCGGACACCACGGCGACCCGGCCGGGGTCGGCTCCGGTGGTCTCGACGATCACCTGGCTCATCCGCATCAGCGTGCCCAGTTCGATTCCTTTGGCCAGGCTCACCAGCGTCGCTCCATCCACGAGACCCCCACACCACTGCGCGAGGTTGGCCCGCAAGGCCTGGGAGGGCACGCCGAGCAGCACGGTGGAGGCGCCGTCAAGCGCCTCGGTTGGGTCTGCGGTCGCCCGGATCGAGCCGGGCAACACGATGCCGGGCAGGTATCGGGTGTTGGTGTGGGCGTCGTTGACCTGATCAGCGATCTCCGGACGACGGGACCACAAGCGCACATCGGTGCCGCCCGCGTCGGCCAGAACCTTCGCCAGCGCCGTGCCCCAGGCGCCGGCTCCCATCACCGCCGCAGTTCCCAGCGAGCCGCCCACCCGTTCAATCTAGTATCGACGACCGGTCGGGTGGCTCGGAAGGCACACACTGGCAGGATGGCGCCCATGAGCGGTGCCCCCGACGTCGGCGTGATCATCGCCGTCAAGCGGCTCGCGGTTGCCAAGTCCAGGCTTGCGGAGCTGTTCTCCGCGCCGGAGCGCGAACGGGTCGTACTGGCCATGCTCATCGATACCCTCCAAGCGGTCCGGGCCGTCGACGCCGTCACATCAATCACGGTGGTGACACCCGACCCGACCGCTGCGGCGGCGGCCCGACAGCTCGGGGCCGCGGTCATCGACGATCCCACACCGGCCAACCACCCGGATCCATTGAATAATGCCATTCGGGTCGCGAACGAACTGCTCCCCTCACCCAATACCGCTGTGCTGCAGGGCGATCTGCCGTCACTACGATCCAGCGAAATCCGCGCGGCACTGACCGCTGCCCGACCGTATCCGCGCAGCTTTGTCGCCGACCGACTCGGGAGCGGTACCTGCGCCCTGATCGCCCTCGGCGCGCCGCTGAACCCGTTGTTCGGGCCCGATTCGGCACACCGCCACCGTCAGAGCGGCGCGAATCAGCTAACCGGTGACTGGCCTGGTCTGCGTTGCGATATCGACACCCCGCAAGACCTTGCCGAGGCACGGCTGCTGGGCCTCGGTTCGGCGACCGCCGCGACCCTCGCCGAGTCCTGACTCAGCGCTCCCCGGGCTGATCGGCGCCGCCGCTGGGAGTTCACCGACTATTCGCCCGCAACGAGCCGCATCCGCCCGCAATGGGGGAAGATATGCCCATGACCGAGACGGAGACACCCTCCCGCCCACCGGGGCCCGAGGGCCCGGCCGGAGACGGGGCGCCCGAAGCCCCGCCGGCCGCCACTGCAGCGACTGTCGAGAACCCGATGCCGGAGGACCGTTACCTCAACCGGGAACTGAGCTGGCTTGACTTCAACGCCCGGGTACTGGCGCTGGCCGCCGATACCTCGTTGCCGCTTCTGGACCGGGCCAAGTTCCTGGCTATCTTTGCCTCGAATCTCGACGAGTTCTATATGGTGCGCGTCGCCGGACTCAAACGCCGTGACGAGATGGGGCTCAAGGTCCGATCAGCCGATGGGCTCACGCCGCGAGAGCAGTTGCGGCTGATCGCCGAGCGCACGCAGCAGTTGGCCACCGGACACGCCCAGGTCTTCATGGAGTCGGTTCGCCCGGCGCTGGCCGAGCACGGCATCGAATTCGTTCGGTGGAGCGACATACCCGAGTCCGACCGCGCCGAGCTCTCGAGGTATTTCAACGACCAGGTTTTCCCCGTTCTGACCCCGCTGGCCGTCGACCCGGCCCACCCCTTCCCCTTCGTCAGCGGGCTCAGCCTCAACCTGGCTGTCACAGTCACATCCCCCAGTGACGGTGGTCAGCACTTCGCCCGGGTGAAAGTACCCGATAACGTCGACCGGTTCATCCGACTCGACAGCACCGTCGGTGAGACCGAGACCATCCGGTTCCTGCCGATGGAAGAACTTATCGGCGCGTTCCTGCCGGCGCTTTTCCCAGGTATGGAGATCGTCGAACGCCACGCCTTCCGGATCACCCGCAACGCCGATATGGACGTCGAAGATCGTGACGAGGATCTGTTGCAGGCCCTCGAGCGCGAACTGGCCAGGCGCCGGTTCGGTCCGCCGGTGCGCCTCGAGGTCTCCGGGAATATGAGCGAACATATGCTCGGATTGCTGTTGCGAGAGCTCGACGTGGACCCCGGCGACGTGGTCCAGGTACCCGGGCTGCTCGACCTCAAGTCACTGTGGCAGGTGTACGGCGTTGACCGCCCGGCCCTCAAGGAACGGCCATTCGTACCGACCACCAACCCTGCCTTCACCGACCGCGAGGGCAAGAGCATCTTCGCCACCCTTCGGGAAGCCGATGTGCTGGTGCACCATCCCTACGAGTCCTTCTCCACCAGCGTGCAGCGCTTTATAGAACAGGCTGCGGCCGACCCGGACGTCCTCGCGATAAAACAAACCCTCTACCGAACCTCCGGAGACTCCCCCATCGTCAACGCGCTGATTGAAGCGGCCGATGCCGGCAAGCAGGTGGTGGCGCTTGTCGAGTTGAAAGCACGATTCGACGAACAAGCCAACATCAAATGGGCCCGTGCACTGGAAGATGCGGGCGTCCACGTCGTCTACGGGCTGGTTGGTCTGAAGACACATTGCAAGACCTGCCTGGTGGTCCGCCGCGAAGGGTCGACTATCCGGCGCTACTGTCATATCGGCACCGGCAACTACAACCCGAAAACCGCTCGGCTGTATGAAGATGTCGGCCTGCTGACCGCCGCACCCGATATCGGAGCCGACCTGACCGATCTGTTCAACTCGCTCACCGGCTACTCCCGCAAAGTCGGGTACCGCAACCTCCTGGTTGCCCCCGAAGGCATCCGCAGGGGAATCCTCGAGCGCATCGGGCGCGAAATGGAAGCACACCGGCACACCGGACAGGGCCGAATTCGGATGAAAGCCAATGCGATCGTCGATGAAGAGATAATCGACGGCCTCTACCGCGCTTCCCAGGCCGGTGTCCAGGTGGAGGTCGTTGTCCGTGGTATCTGTGCGCTACGTCCGGGCGTAGAGGGGTTCTCGGAGAATATTTTCGTGCGTTCCATCCTCGGTGAGTTCCTCGAGCACTCCCGGGTAATGCACTTCCGCGCTATCGAGGAATGCTGGATCGGAAGCGCGGATATGATGCACCGCAACCTCGATCGCCGGGTCGAGGTTATGGCGCAGGTGAAGGACCGGCGACTCAGCGGATATCTGGACGAGGTCTTCGACTCAGCGATGAACCCCGCAACCCGCTGCTGGGAACTGGGGCCCGATGGCCGCTGGACCGCCTCGCCCCAGGACGGACGGGATGTGCGCGACCATCAGGTCTGGCTCATGGAAAAGCACCGGTCGTCCTGAAGTGGTCCCCGCCGAGACGAAATCCGGCAAGCGGGTTCGGGCCGCGGGTGCGGTGTTGTGGCGACCCGACGAAGCATCCGGTCAACCATTGATCGGGATAATCCACCGGCCCCGGTACGACGACTGGTCACTGCCGAAAGGCAAACTGGACGCCGGCGAGATTGAACCAGTGGCCGCGGTCCGTGAGATTTTCGAGGAGACAGGCCAGTTGGCCATTCTGGGTCGACGACTCGGAACGGTCAGCTATGCGATTGAGGGCGGCGCAAAGGGCGTTCGCTACTGGGCGGCGCGCGCTATGGGAGGTGAGTTCGTCCCCGGCCCCGAAGCCGACGCCATCGTCTGGCTACCGATCCCCGAGGCAAGAAAGCGGCTCAGCTATCCGCTCGACCGCAAGATGCTGGGGCGGTTTTCCAGAAGGCCGGCGGATACTCAGACCGTGTTGGTCGTGAGGCATGGCACCGCGGGGCGCAAGGCCCGTTATAAGCGCGACGACCGGCTGCGGCCGCTGGACGCCAAAGGTCGTGCGCAGGCCGAATCGCTGGTGCCGCAACTGCTCGCATTCGGTGGGGCCGACCTCTTCGCCGCCGACAAGGTTCGATGCGTTCAGACCGTTGAACCGTTTGCCGACAAAATCGGTGTCCCGATCACCGTAGAGCCCGCTCTGACCGCTGAGGCGTATCAGGACGACCCCAAACGAGCCCACAAACGTGTGCTGAGCATCGCCGCAGAAAGCCAGACACCGGTGATCTGCACCCAGGGTGAGGTGATCCCGTTCCTGATCGACTGGTGGTGCAGGCGGGAGAACGTCAAACCCGATAAATCCCGCAATCGCAAGGGCAGCACCTGGGTGCTGTCGCTGTCACAGGGGCGGCTCATCGCCGCCGACCATTTGCCCAGCCCGCTGGCCAAGGCCGTAAGCGCCTAAAACGCCGATACGCCGCGGGGTTTGAGCCCGCGGCGTATCAGCGTTCCTCAGGTCCTAGCGACGACCCCTCTTCGCCGGAGCCTTACGGGCTGGTGCCTTCTTTACGGCGGCCTTCTTGACCGGTGCCTTCTTCACGGCGGCCTTCTTCACCGGCGCCTTTTTCACGGCGGCCTTCTTCACCGGCGCCCTCTTCACGGCGGCCTTCTTCACCGGCGCCCTCTTCACGGCGGCCTTCTTCACCGGCGCCCTCTTCACGGCGGCCTTCTTCACCGGCGCCTTTTTCACGGCGGCCTTCTTCACCGGCGCCTTCTTCACGGCGGCCTTCTTCACCGGGGCTTTCTTCACGGCGGCCTTCTTCACCGGCGCCTTCTTCACGGCGGCCTTCTTCACCGGCGCCTTCTTCACGGCGGCCTTCTTCACCGGCGCCTTCTTTACGGCGGCCTTCTTGGCAGCCTTCTTAGCGGTAGCCTTCCGCGCCGGGACGGCGACGACACCCCTCTTGACGGCCGGACCGTCGGCCGGGAGTTTCTGCGCACCAGAAACATATGCCTTGAACTTCGCGCCGGGTCGGAAGGCGGGCACGGAGGTGGGCTTGACCTTCACCGTCTCGCCGGTTCGCGGGTTGCGCGCGACGCGGGCAGCGCGGCGGCGCTGCTCGAACACACCGAAACCGGTGATGGTCACGCTCTCGCCCCTATGCACAGCGCGCACGATGGCGCTGATCAATTCCTCAACGGTGTCGCTCGCGTGTTTGCGATCGACATCCAGCCTCTCCGTGAGAACTTCGATCAACTCTGCTTTGTTCATTCAAATCCTCCGAGACAGTGGCCCTACCTGGACCGACTGAGAAATACGGTAAACCCTCAAAGCCCAGATAGCTATGAGCCACGCGAAATTTCAGCTCGATAATGCCCGCTTCTCATGAATCTTTCTGCGCCCCTTGTGTTGAATTACCGGGCAGATAAGCATCTCCGGAGGGGTATTTCGTCTTGCCGTGCGGCGTGTCAGGGCGCTTTAGGAATTCGTGGTTTCCAGCTCGGACGTGCGGCCTCGTAGACTTCGATCTCCGGCAGTTTCCGCAGCGTAAGGCCGATATCGTCGAGACCTTCGAGCAGTCGCCAAGCCGTATAGTCATCAATCGTGAACGGCACCATGGCTGTTCCGGCAGCGATGGTCCGATCTTGAAGGTTCACAGTGATTTCCAGTCCAGGGCGCTGTTCGATCAGCTTCCACAGCAACTCGACATCATCCTGCGCCACTTCGGCGGCCAGTAATCCGGCCTTACCGGCGTTGCCGCGAAAGATATCGGCGAAGCGGGATGAGATCACCACCCGGAAGCCGTAGTCCATCAGGGCCCAGACCGCGTGCTCCCGGGAAGATCCCGTACCGAAGTCCGGTCCAGCCACCAGTACCGATCCGCGGTCGAACGGCTGCTGGTTCAGGATGAACGACCCATCCTTACGCCACGCGGCGAACAGGCCGTCCTCAAAACCGGTGCGGGAAACCCGCTTCAGAAACTCTGCCGGAATGATCTGGTCGGTATCGACATTGGATCTGCGCAGCGGAACACCGATTCCGGTGTGGGTGTGAAAGGAATCCATGACTTTTGCTCTCCTGATTCAGACGTCGAGATCCGCTGGCGACGACAAGGTCCCGCGGACCGCGGTGGCGGCCGCGACAGCCGGTGACACGAGATGTGTCCGGCCACCCTTGCCCTGCCGTCCCTCGAAGTTCCGGTTGGACGTTGCCGCGCAGCGTTGACCCGGCGAGAGTTGATCGGGGTTCATCCCCAGGCACATCGAACACCCCGCGAGCCGCCACTCCGCCCCTGCCGCGGTGAAGATCTCACCCAGCCCCTCCGATTCGGCCTGCGCACGCACCCGCATCGAACCCGGCACGATCAGCAGTCGCACCCCGTCGGCGACCCGTCGTCCCCGCAGCACGTCGGCCACGGCCCGAAGGTCCTCGATCCGGCCGTTGGTGCAGGAACCGACGAATACGACGTCAACGGCAATGTCGCGCATCGGAGTTCCGGGGCGAAGGTCCATATAGGCCAGAGCTTTCTCTGCGGTCTGCCGCTCGGCATCGCTGCCCATCAACTCGGGATCCGGCACAGCCTCCGAAAGTGGCACGCCCTGACCGGGGTTGGTGCCCCAGGTGACGAACGGACTCAGCAGCGGCGCATCGAGATAGACCTCGGTGTCGAACTCCGCGCCATCGTCGGTACGCAACCGGCGCCAGGCGGCAACGGCGTCATCCCAGGCGGCGCCGGCCGGTGCGAAGGTGCGTCCGCGCAGGAATTCGAAAGTGGTCTCGTCCGGGGCCACCATGCCGGCGCGCGCGCCCGCTTCGATGCTCATATTGCAGATTGTCATTCGGCCCTCCATCGAGAGCGATTCGATCGCGCTGCCGCGGTATTCGATCACATGACCCTGCCCGCCGCCGGTTCCGATCTTCGCGATCACCGCGAGGATGATGTCCTTGGCGGTGACCCCGGGGGGCAGCGCGCCGTCGACATTGACGGCCATGGTCTTGAACGGACGCAGCGGAAGGGTCTGGGTGGCCAGCACGTGCTCGACTTCGGAGGTGCCGATACCCATCGCCAGGGCTCCGAACGCCCCGTGGGTGGACGTATGGCTGTCACCACAGACGATAGTCATGCCGGGTTGGGTGAGTCCCAGTTGCGGCCCAACGACATGGACGATGCCCTGTTCGGCGTCGCCCATCGGATACAACCGAATGCCGAACTCGGCGCAGTTACGCCGCAACGTCTCCACCTGAATGCGCGATACCGGGTCGGCGATTGGCTTATCGATGTCGATCGTCGGGACATTGTGGTCCTCGGTGGCGAGGGTCAGATCGGGACGGCGGACCCGACGCCCGGCCAGTCGCAGTCCCTCGAAGGCCTGCGGGCTGGTGACCTCGTGAACGAGGTGCAGATCGATATAGATCAGATCGGGTTCGCGGGCCCCGCCGGTTCCGGCGCCGGCGGACACGACATGGTCGGCCCAGACCTTTTCGGCGAGGGTGCGTGGGCGGTCACGCTCTGCCATCAGCTCATCTCCATCTCGGTGGGGCCGCCACCGATAGTGACGTCTCAAATAGTGAGACGATAATATCCATATATGAGACAGACTAGCGGTGTAGGCGTGCTCGACAAAGCCGTGGCAGTCCTGCACGCGGTCGCCGAATCACCCTGCGGACTGCCGGAGCTCTGCGAACGCAGCGGCCTCGCCCGCGCCACCGCGTATCGGCTGGCCGCCGGGTTGGAGGTCCACCGAATGCTTACCCGTGACGGGATCGGCCGCTGGAAACTCGGCCCCGCCCTGACCGAGCTTTCGGCCGGTGTCAGCGATCCACTGCTCTCCGCCGGAAGCGCCGTCTTGCCGAAACTGCGCACGATCACCGGCGAGAGTGTGCAGCTGTACCGGCGCGAAGGGGCCATCCGGGTCTGCATCGCTGCGCTGGAACCGCCTGCTGGACTTCGCGATACAGTACCGGTGGGCGCGCGGCTTCCGATGACGGCAGGATCCGGCGCAAGGGTGCTACTGGCCTACGCCGACCCGTCCACCCAGCAGACACTTCTTCCCGGAGCCGTATTCAGCGGGCGGACACTCGCCGAGGTGCGCCGGCGGGGATGGGCACAGAGCGCTGCGGAGCGCGAGCCGGGAGTGGCCAGCGTCTCGGCGCCGGTACGGGACAAGACCGGTGCGGTCATCGCCGCCGTATCAGTCTCAGGACCGATCGACCGGCTGGGAAGGCAGCCGGGAGCACGGTGGGCCACCGAGCTGCTGGCGGCCGCAACCGAACTGACCCAGCGGTTGTAGCGCATCGACTCTGCGCCGAGTACGTCGACGGGCGGCAGAATCCACTCTGCCTCACGACTCGACTGAATCCGGCTGCCACACTGATGCCCATGGGAATCAACAGGCGCAGCCAGATCGTCATGACCGAGGACGAGATCAGCGAGTTCGTAGCCCGTAGCCGGACCGGCACTATGGCCACCGTCGGCCCCGGCGGCCAGCCGCATCTCGTCGCGATGTGGTTCGGCGTGCTTGACGGAGATATTTGGGTCGAGACCAAGATCAAATCCCAGAAGGTGGTCAATATCCGGCGCGACCCGCGGGTCAGCTTCATGATCGAGGGGGGCATGACCTATGACTCGCTCATGGGGGTGTCTTTTGAAGGAACGGCCGAGATTCATGACGACCCCGAAACCATTTTCGCTGTCGGCGTCAGCGTCTGGGAACGCTATAACGGGCCCTATACCGACGATCTGCGACCCGCGGTGGAGATGATGATGAACAAGCGGGTTGCGGTCCGAATCGCCGCCGAGCGAATCCGGTCCTGGGATCACCACAAACTTGGGCTTCCTGCGATGCCTGTCGCCGGATCGACCGCACCCTGACAAACCGCGACACGCTGGTACCCCCGATGGGATTCGAACCCACGCTACCGCCGTGAGAGGGCGGCGTCCTAGGCCGCTAGACGACGGGGGCCAGGAGCAATTCCGGTGCTCAAGCATAGCTCAGCGGTTGATTCCGACATAATTTCCGCCGATGAATTACGCATTGGCTGGGGTACCAGGACTCGAACCTAGAATGGCTGAACCAGAATCAGCTGTGTTGCCAATTACACCATACCCCAATGGGCTCCCATAACAGCAGGTCAGCACCGGCTATTGCAGGTCTTCGAAACAACGCAGAGCAGACTATCAAAGATTCCGGTTCACTCCGTCGCGGGCCTCGCGCAGCCGCTGCAAACTACGTTCCCGGCCCAACAGTTCCAGCGACTCGAACAGTGGCGGGCTGATTGTCGCGCCGGTGGCGGCCACCCGAACCGGGCCGAACGCCTTGCGCGGCTTGAGCCCCAGCCTGTCGACCAGAGCGCCCTTCAGGGCTGACTCGATCGCCTCGGAGTGCCATACCGGCAACTCCGCTAGAGCACCGAAAGCGGCGTCGAGCACCTCTGCCGAATCGGGGCCGAGTTGCTTGGCCGCCGCGGCCGGGTCGATGCGGTAGGAGCCCTCATCGAGGAACTTCAGCAGCTGCCAGGCTTCGTCGAGCACGACGACGCGAGTCTGCACCAACTCGGCGGCAGCCGCAAAACCGGTTTCGTCGAGTCCGGTTTCGTGCCCGTGCTCGTCGAAGAAGGCGCGCAGTCGGTGTGCGAACTCGGTTGGGCTGAGCCGGCGGATATGCTCGGCATTGATGGCTTCGGCCTTCTTCTGATCGAAACGGGCGGGGTTGGAATTCACATCGACGACGTCGAAGGCCCGCACCATCTCCTCGAGAGAGAAGACGTCGCGATCATCTCCGATACCCCACCCCAGCAACGCGAGGTAGTTCATCAAACCTTCGGGCAGGAATCCACGTTCGCGGTGCAGGAAGAGATTGGACTGCGGGTCACGTTTGGATAGTTTCTTCGTTCCCTCCCCCAAAACCGTTGGCAGGTGCGCGTATTCCGGGATGCGTTCACCCACACCGATCCGGATCAGGGCACGATGCAAAGCGATCTGCCGCGGCGTCGATGGCATCAGGTCTTCGCCCCGCAGCACGTGGGTGATTCTCATCAGCGCGTCATCGACTGGGTTGACCAGTGTGTACAGCGGCTCACCGGTGGCTCGGGTCAGCGCGAAGTCGGGCACCGTCCCCGCAGCGAATGTGGTTTCGCCACGCACCAGGTCATGCCAGCTGATGTCCTCATCGGGCATCCGCAACCGCAGGACCGGCCTCCGGCCCTCCGCGTCGAATTCCGCACGTTGGGCCGCGGTGAGGTCGCGATCGAAATTGTCGTAGCCCAGCTTCGGGTTCCGGCCGGCAGCGAGGTGCCGCGCCTCGACCTCAGCAGCTGTTGAGTAAGCCGGATAAGCCGCACCGGAATCCAGCAAGCCTGCAATCACATCGCGGTAGATCTCACCTCGCTCCGACTGCCGGTACGGCCCGTGCGGCCCGCCCACTTCCGGCCCCTCATCCCAGAACAGGTTCAGCCACCGCAGCGCGTCGAGAATCGCCGAGTAGCTGTCCTCGGAGTCGCGGGCGGCGTCGGTATCCTCGATACGAAACACGAACGTGCCACCGGTGTGCCGGGCGTAGGCCCAGTTGAACAGCGCGGTTCGAACCAATCCCACATGCGGTGTTCCGGTCGGTGAGGGACAGAACCGCACCCGGACCGCCGGATCCGCTTTCCAGTCGGTCATCAGGCTCCTTTCCGGACGACGGGGTTCGTCAATGTCCCGATGCTCTCGATGGTGATACTGACCGTGTCACCATCTTCAAGGGGCCCAACCCCTTCGGGTGTCCCGGTGAGGATGAGGTCCCCCGGTAGCAGAGTCATCACCGAGCTGACCCATTCGATGATGGCACCTATGTCGTGGATCATCAACGACGTTCGGCTACGTTGGCGCACTTGGCCGTTGACCTCGGTGCGGATCTGCAGATCCGAAGGGTCGAGCCCGGTGACTATCCACGGACCGACCGGGCAAAAAGTGTCGTGGCCCTTGGCCCGGGTCCACTGGCCATCGGCCTTCTGCTGGTCGCGGGCAGATACGTCGTTTGCGATGGTGTAGCCGAGGATGACGTCAGCGGCGCGACCGGCCGGAACGTCTCTGCAGGGCCGGCCGATCACCACGGCAAGCTCGCCCTCATGATGCACCGGGGAGGCGTTGGCGGGCAATTGGATCGGCACTCCTGGCCCGATGATCGCGGTGTTGGGCTTGAGGAAGATCACCGGGTCATCCGACGCCGGCCCGGTGGCCTCGCCCATCTCCCTGATGTGTTCGAGGTAATTCTTGCCCATGCAGACCACCTTGCTGGCCAAGATGGGGGCCAGCAGTCGAACGTCGGCCAGCGGCCAGGACCGCCCGGTGAAGGTCGGAGTGCCGAAGGGATGCTCGGCGATCTCCCGGGCTGCGGCATCGACTCCGTCGCCGTCGATGCTGACGAAGGCGACCCCATCGGGGCTGGCGATTCGACCCAGGCGCATTCGTGAAAGCCTAAAGCCTGTGGATGCCGCATCGGCCAGCGCCCTCCGACGCTGGTCAATGCTGGGCATCGGGCTTTGGGCGACGCTGTGCACCAATGTCTTCATCCATGGTGCGGCTTTTCTGATCCCCACTTTGGGGATCGACTTCGGCATAGGCCTGGCCCAGGCCGGTCTGATCGCAGGGATGCCGGCCTTCGGCATGGTGCTCACCCTCATCGCGTGGGGTTACGTCGACGACCGGATCGGCGAGCGGTTCGTGCTCGCCGCGGGTTCGGCTCTCACCGCCGCGGCGGCCGGCGCCGCCGCGCTCACACACTCCCTGACGCTGCTGGGTTTCTTCCTCTTCCTCGGCGGGATGACGGCTGCCAGCAGCAACTCGGCGAGCGGCCGCTTGGTGGTCGGATGGTTTCCGGCTGAGCAACGGGGCCTGGCCATGGGTATCCGCCAGACCGCCCAGCCCCTGGGGGTCGGTCTCGGAGCTCTGGTGATTCCACGGCTGGCACAGTCGCACGGCATCGGGACGGCATTGCTATTCCCGGCCGCGGTTTGCGCAGTGGCGGCGGTGGTGTGCGGGATCGGCGTTCGCAACCCGGCGCGGCCCGCGCGTGATGAGGCCCCCGCCGCGCAATTGAGCAATCCCTATCTCGGCTCGGGGATGTTGTGGCGCATCCACGCCGTATCGGTGCTGCTGGTCATACCGCAGGCCGTGGTGTGGACGTTCGCCCTGGTGTGGCTGATCTCTGAGCGGGGCTGGTCGCCAGCTTCAGCCGGCACGTTGGTGATGGTCGGCCAGATTCTGGGGGCGCTGGGCCGCATCGCGGCCGGACGATGGTCGGACCGGGTGCACTCCCGGTTGCGGCCGATCCGAACTATCGCCCTGGCCGCAGCGGTCGCGATGGCCGGGCTGGCACTGACCGATGCGATCGGCTCGCATTGGAGTGTGGCCGCCATGGTGGTGGCCTCGGTGGTCACCGTCAGCGACAACGGTCTGGCCTTTACCGCAATCGCCGAGTTCGCCGGGCCGTTCTGGAGTGGGCGCGCTCTGGGCACCCAGAACACCAGCCAGTTACTGACTGCCGGGTTGACCGCGCCGTTGTTCGGCGCGTTGATCGGGGCGGCGGGCTTTCCGGTGGCGTTTGCGGTGTGTGCGGTTTTCCCGGTGTTGGCGGTCCCGCTGCTGCCGGCCGATCCCGAGTAACACCCCCGCGACCGTGCGCGACACGCCCGCGTCAGCGGCGTGTCCGCGTACGGACACGCACGCTCGCGGCAGGGGCAGGGGCAGGGGC
>Ga0180430_10000270_pt1 | contig 58587 bp, 57 predicted proteins | sample SS_ome_9_FD_132999 | JGI IMG/M metagenome (GOLD analysis project Ga0180430, IMG submission 132999) | Hypersaline lake sediment archaeal communities from the Salton Sea, California, USA - SS_1_S_2 metaG | ecosystem: Environmental > Aquatic > Non-marine Saline and Alkaline > Hypersaline >...
CTGAACGGGTTCGGCTGGCCGGGTGTATTGAAGCCGTTGCCGGTGGCGGGGTCGAAGCTCGCCGTCACGTACTCGAAGAAGCCGGTGCGGATCTGCTGCAGCGAGCCGCGTGCGTTGAACAGGAACGTGAGATCGTCGCGCAGGTCGAATTCGAGCTGCAGGCGGCCGGCATAATCATTTGCGTTGTTGATGTCGTCGCCAAGCACGCGATTGCGGACATAGCCGTCATTGTGGTGGGTCGCCACCGACACGCGGCCCAGGATGCGATCGGTCAGTGCGCCGCCGGCCGCGCCCTCGAACTTGACCTGGTCGTAATAGCCGCCGGTGAGCTGGGCGTAACCTTCGCGCTCGGCGGTCGGTTTGCGCGAGACGTAGTGGACGAGACCGCCGGTCGCGTTACGGCCGTACAGCGTGCCCTGGGGCCCACGCAGGATCTCTACGCGCTCCATGTCGAACAGCATGAAGCCCGCGCTCGACATCTGGCTGAGATAGACGTCGTCGATGTAGATCGAAACGGGGCTTTCCTGGTTGCTGATGAAGTCGTTCTGCGCAACGCCGCGGATGGCGACGGCGTAGTTGGACGGACCGTTCGGCTGGATCGTGCTGACGCCGGGGGCGAGCGCGGTGACTTCCTGTGCATTCGTGTAGCCGAGCTGTTGCAACTGGTCCCCCGTGAATGCCGAGACCGAGATGCCCACGTCCTGAATGTTCTGCTCGCGCTTCTGCGCGGTGACGACGACTTCTTCGAGCACTTCGGCCCGGGCCATCGAGCCGCCGCCGATGGCGACAGCGACGGCCAGGCTGAGCGCGGCGCGTTTGAATGGTGCCATGTGAGTTCCCCCTGCTTGGACCGGGTTTGCGCGCGGCGCTCGGAAGGTCGCCGGTGCAGCGCTGTCTAGGCCGAGTGTCCTAGATCGCGCGGAGTATAGCGAGTCACCGGGACGTGGTCGATAGTGTCAGGATTTCCTCTACTTGGCGCAGATTTCTGCACCTGACTGTACGGTCGGGTACAGATCGGCTACGGTGGCGCCGCCAAGCACGGCGGGAGCAGGGCGTGCCACAGCACGGGGACAGGGACAACGGCGAGAACGGAGAGGCGGCAGGAACGCGCAAGGGGCGCGAACGCGCCCGCCACATCCTCGAAACCGCGGTCGAGGTTTTCCTCGACCAGGGCTATGCGCAGTTCACCGTGCGGGCCGTCGCCGAGGCGGCCGGGGTGTCGAGCGGCAACCTGAACTATTATTTCCCGCGCAAGAGCGATCTCCTGCAGGCCATGGTGGAACACGTCATCGACGGCTACCTCGCGGAGTTCGAACGTCGCCGCCGCGGGGTACCCGCTGCGCCGCAGGCCCAGCTCGAACGCGTGCTCGCGTTCTGGATCGATGACCTCGGCACGACGCGCACGACGCGTTTCTTTCCCGAGTTGTGGGCCCTGGCGAACCACGACCGCGAGGCTGCCCGCCTGATGGAATACGTCTACGAGCGTGCGCGCGGGGTGCTCGTCGAACTGCTGCGCGAGGCCCACCCGCAACTCGACCGTGACACCGTGGATCTGGTGACCATCCTGATGAGCGCGACGATGGAAGGCCTCACGCTGTTCGCCGGCGATGGCAAGCCGTGGGCGCACCGCCGTGCGGCGCTGCGGCGCCTGGTCCAACGACTGTTCGCCGCGCTGCCGGCGGACTGAGCACGGCAATGCCGCGACCGCACGACCAGGCACAGTCGCTGTATTACGACTCCCCGCGCTACGCCAGCGGCCCGGCACCGGAGCTGGTGGGAGGCACGGGCCGTCACGCGGTCGTGATCGTCGGCGCCGGACCCGTGGGCCTGTGCGCGGCGCTCACGCTCGCGCACCACCGTGTGCCGAGCGTGGTGCTCGATGCCAAGACCAGCGTCGGCGAGGGCAGCCGTGCGATCTGTATCGCTCGCCACAGCGTCGAGATCTTCCAGCAACTGGGCGTCGCCGGGCGCTTCCTCGGCAAGGCGCTGCCATGGACCGACGGCACGTCGTATTACCGCGAACAGCCCGTGTACCGGCTGCGCATGCCGCATGGGCCGGATGAACGCTATTATCCGATGTATAACCTCCAGCAGCAGTATATCGAGCAGTACCTGGTCGAGGCGGCACAGGCGACGGGCTTGGTCGACCTGCGCTGGGGACACGCGCTCGACACGCTGCGTCTGGCCGACGATATGGCAGTGCTCGAGGTCGATTCCCCGGAAGGGCGCTACCGCTTGCACGCGGAGCACCTGGTCGCCGCTGACGGCGCGCGCAGCCGCGTACGCCACCAGCTGGGCCTGAAACTGGCCGGCGCGGCCTACGAGGGCCGCTACGTGATCGTCGATGTGCGGATGCGTTCCGACTACCCGACCGAGCGTCGCGCGTTCTTCGATCCCGTTGCCAACCGCGGGGCGACGGTGCTGGTGCACAAACAACCGGACGACATCTGGCGTATCGACTACCAGCTGCGCGACGACGAGGACGAGCAAGATGCGCTGGCCGAACGCGAAATCCGCGCCCGGGTCGGCGCCATCGTCGCCATGCTCGGCGAGCGGGCGCCGTGGGAGCTCGAATGGTGGAGCCTGTACAAGGCCTACACGCTGTGCCTCGATGAGTACCGTCACGGGCCGGTGCTGTTCGCCGGGGACGCCGCCCACCTGGTGCCGATCTTCGGCGTGCGCGGCCTGAACTCCGGGCTTGCCGATGCCGCTGATCTCGGCTGGAAGCTGGCCATGCACGTGCGGGGCCGCGCCGGTCCGCGCTTGCTCGACAGCTACACGCCGGAACGTCGCGGCGCGACCCTCGACGTCTTCGCCCAGGCCGGCCGCAGCACGCGGTTCATGACGCCGCCGACGCGCGGCGAGCGCCTCGTGCGTGACGCGGTGCTGTCGCTGGCGGCGGGTCACGCCTGCGCCCGGCGCCTGCTCGATCCGCGGCAGTCACAACCCTATTCCTACGCGGCGAGCCCGTTGACGACAGCCGATGACGAAGGCAGCGCGTTTGACGACGGGCCGCGGCCAGGGATGGCGCTGGCCAATGCGCGTCTCGATGACGGTGCGTTCCTGCTCGATGGTCTGGGCCGCGAGTTCACGCTCTTGGCCTTCGGTGACGCGGCGCCGCGCGACGCCGACCGCGCCGCGCTGGCGTCGGCCGCGGAAAGCACCGGCGTCGATCTCGAAATCCTGCACCTGCCTGCCGGCACACCGGCCGCATCGCGCTGCGGCGTGGGCGCGGGCGGCGTGTTGCTGGTGCGCCCCGATCGGCATGTCTGTGCGCGCTGGCGTCACCTTGACGTGGCTCGGGTCAGCGAGGCGCTGGACCGCGTACTCGGGAGGATGCCGGCGTGACCCCGGCGGAGTTCGAACAAGCCTATGAGCACCTCGCCGCGGCGCTCGACGCGATCGGCGAGCCGGGCGAGACCCTGTTGCTGACGCGCCTCGTGCTGCTGCTCGCCGATGCGTGTCCCGATCTCGCTTCCTTCGTGGCCGCGCTCGAAGCCGCCACGGCCGACATGCCGCGCCCCGGCGACGGGTAAGACTCACAGGTTCTCGAGGATCTTGTCCTGTTCGCGCCGTTCCTGCTCGGGCAGTGTCTGTTCGAGCGAGTTCGCGCGCGACAGCTCGCTGTCGACGTAGGCCAGCCATTGCCTGGCCGCCTTGGCGCTGCGCTTGTCACGAGACGCGGTGGCGAAGGCGCGGCGCGCGGCTTCCAGCTTGCGCTGGTTGAACAGGGCCATGCCGAGCATGATGTTGGCCGTATCGGTACGTTTCACACCGCCCTTGGCGAGCCCCTTGGTGACCGCCTCGGCGGCTTCTTCCCAGCGATCGAGGTTGATGTAGGACTGCGCGAGGCGCACGTAGAGTTCACCGTCGCCGGATTGTGCCGCAGCGCGCGCGAGCGGCGGAATGGCCTTGGCGTCTTCGCGTGCCTGGTACCAGGCCTGTGAGAGCAGGCGCAGGTGACGCTCGTTTTCCTCCACCCGTCCGCCGCCGAGCTCGGCGTCGAGCAGCTTGGCGGCCTTGTAGGGCACGCCGTGCACGAGGTAGAGATTGGCGAGGTTGACGATCTGCAAGGGGTCGCTGAGGCGGCCGTCTTCGTAGAGCGCTTCGGTCAGCGCGAGCTGCTTGCGGGTATCGCCGAGTTCGCTGTAAACGCCGGCCAGCGTGAGCAGGTATTGTTCCTTGGGATAGAGCCGGATGAGTTCCTTGAGAACCCCGATCATCGCCTTGAAGTCGTTCAGCTCGTAGTAGCACACGCGCAGCAGCAGCAACCAGTTTTCCTGCGGCGTCTTGCCCTGGGCGCGGTATTTGTCGATCGCGGTGCGTATCGGCTTGAGCGCCTCGCGGTACTGCTCGAGCTGAAAGTGTGCCTGGCCTTTGAGCATGTAGACGTCGGCACTCGGATCGGCGATCACGGCGATCAGGCGATCGACGACCTTGAGCGCACGCGCGTAGTCCTCGACCGTGAAGTACAGCTGGCTCAGGGTCTTCAGGGTGCTCTGCTCGAGGGCTGCGGGCAGGCCGTCCTGCTGCATCACCTTGAGGTAGGCGCCGATGGCGTTCTTGTAGTCTTCCTTCAGGTAGTAAGCGTAGGCGGTCAGGTTCCAGATCTGCGCCGTCTCGTAGGGCGAGAGATCGCTTTGCTTGCGTAGTTCGGCCAGGATCGCGAGCCCCTGGGCGTATTGCTTGCCTTCGATCAGACCCTGCGCCTCCTGCAGTCCTTCGAAGACCTGCTGGCTCATCGCGACCGTCTGCTTGGTCTGTTCTTCCTGGGCGCTGAGCGGCAGGACGCAGCACAGCAGCAGGCAGCAGAGGATCACGCGCAGGCTCATCGTCAGTCTTCCAGCTTGTAGGAGAACTTGTTGCGTACGCCCGGCACCTCGACGGCCTGGCCGTCGATCACGCGCGGCTTGTACTTGAACTTGAGCGCGGCCTCGACGGACGCCTTCTCGAACAAGCGGTCGCACCGGCCATCCACGGCGCGTGCGTCGCGGGTCGTGCCCGAGCGCGTCACGGTGTATTCGACGATGCAGTCGCCCTGCACGCCGCGCGAGAGCGCGCGCTGCGGGTAGATCGGCGCAACCTTCACGATCGGCAGGTAGTCGCCTTCGCCGACGCCGAGACTGAAGCCGCCGGGGGCGAGATCGATGTCCGTTTCGACCGGGACGGCGGAAACCGCGATCTTCTCCGCGCTGGGCTTGGCGTCGTCCAGGCGCGGTGCCGGGGGTTCGGGGGGCGGCGTCTTCGGCGGTGGCGGCTTGTCGGGCTTGATCTTGCGGCGCTCGACGATCTCGGCGCGCTTGATGCGCACGAAATCAACCAGCGCGCCACGCCGCGCTTCGTCGAGCGAGCGATCGGCGGTCGCGATCAGGTATTGCATGATCCAGAACAGCGTCAGCGTGACCAGCGCGGCGATCAGCAGTCCCACCGCGAAGCGCAGCAGCAGCAGCCGATCGGGTCGCAGGGACGGCAGGGCAGCGTCGGCCATGGACGTCGTCTCAGGGCTCTTGCGCGGCGATGGCGACATTGAACACGCCGGCCGAGCGTGCCGCGTCCATCACCTGGATCAGCGTATCGGTCTTCGATTCCTTGTCCGCCTGGATCACGACCGACCCTTGCGGGTTTTCGGCATGCAGCCGCTCGATGTTGGGGCGTACCGCGCGTACGTCGATGTTGCGCCGGTCTATCCAGATCTCGTTGTTGGCGTCGATCGCGATGAGGATATTGGCCTTCTCCTGCTTCACCGCGGTGGCGGCGTCCGGTCGATTGACATCGATGCCGGCTTCCTTGACGAAGGTCGCGGTGACAATGAAGAAGATCAGCATGATGAACACGACGTCGAGCATCGGCGTGATGTCGATGGCGGACTCGTCCTCGTCGGCGGTGGCGCGGGCCAGCAGTCGTCTCATTGATGCGCTCCGAATTGGGTCAGTGATCCATGGTCATGTGTTCGCCGAGCAGGTCGCGCTCGCGAATCACCTTGCGCTGCAGCCAGGCGCTCATGGCGACGCCGGACAGCGCGGCGACCATCCCGGCCATGGTCGGTACGGTCGCCTTGGACACGCCCGCAGCCATCGAACGCGGGTTGCCCGAGCCGGAGATGGCCATGACTTCGAACACCTCGATCATGCCGGTGACGGTGCCGAGCAGGCCCATCAGGGGGCACAGGGCGACACAGGTGCGAATCAGCATCATGTTGCGCTCGAGCTGCTGGGTGACCGTCGAGATGAGGTACAGGCGAATCTGGTGCGCATGCCATGAGACACGTTCGCGGCGGCTCTCCCAGTTGGCGATCGCATCGCGTGCGACGTTGGGATAGCGCAGCGAGAAATACATCATGCGCTCGGCAATCAGCGTCCACATGACCAGCGTGAGCAGCCCGATCAGGAACAGCACATCGCCGCCCAGCTCGAAGAAATCCCGCACCGCGGCGAGCTGCGGGATGTGGTAGTAGAGCGTTTCCATGATGGCGACCGCGGTGACCGGATCAGGCCGCCGCGGCGTGCTGGCGCTCCGAGTGGGTGGCGATCATGCCGGCGGTCTGCTCTTCGAGCACCTGGTTGAGGCGCCGTGCGCGGCTTGCCACCAGCGTATGCAGGAGCACCGTGGGGATAGCCACGCACAGGCCCAGCACCGTCGTCACCAGAGCGGTCGAGATGCCGCCGGCCATCAGCTTCGGATCGCCGGTGCCGAACAGCGTGATCGCCTGGAAAGTGATGATCATGCCGGTCACCGTACCGAGCAGGCCGAGCAGCGGCGCGACCACGGCGATGATCTTGAGGAACATCAGCATGCGGTTGATACGCGGCGTCTCGCGCAGGATCGCTTCCGACAGCTTGAGCTCGAGCGTCTCGGTGTCGGCCTGCGGGTTGTCGTGGTAGACCTTGAGAATGCGTCCGAGCGGGTTGCTGCCCGGCTGGTCGAGTTTGCGCGTCTGCGCCCCGACGCGCAGGCCGGTGAGCGTCAGTACCAGCAGGCGTTCGAGCGCGATCAGCAGCGCGAGGGCACCGAGGCCGAGGATCACGTAGCCGACCACGCCGCCCTGCGTGATGCGCTCGCGCAGGTCCGGCGCCTGCACCAGCAGCGAGAGGATCTGTCCGCGCGAGGGATCGAGACCGAACGGGTGCATACCGCTGGTGGCGCTGGTCAGGCCGTCGACCTTCTCCAGGTAGCGCGCCTGCGGCTGGCGCGCCAGCTCGACGAGGTGGCCGGTCTCGGGCACGAACTGCAGGTACTTGTCGTCGGCGACGACGTTGAAGGCACCGACGCGCACGACTTCCTGTTCGACCTCGTCGCCGTTGGCGGTGATCACCCTGGCCGGGAAGCGCACGACCTTGCCGCTCTCGGTCATTTCGCGTTGCAGTTCGAACCAGAGTTGTTCGATCTCCTCGATCGAGGCGAGTCGACTGCTCTGGCCCATCTTCTGCGCCAGCTCGGTGAGAAAATCGACGCGCTCGGGGAATTGCACGTGGGTCAGGGAATTCTCGAACTGGCCGCGTGCATCACCGGCGGCCTGCTGGAGAACGCCGAACAGTTCCTTGAGTGAACCCAGGCGTTCTTTCAGTGCAAGCTCCAGTTCGACCAGCTTCGCGTCGTTTTCCTCGAACGCGGTCTCGAGTTCCTTGGAACGCGCTTCGGCGCTGGTGCGTTCGGCTCGCGCTGCCTCGAGCAGGCGCGCCTGTGCCGCCTTGTCGGCGCGGAAGCGCTCGAGGCGCGCGGCGTTCTCCTTCGAGTCCTGTACGCGGCCGGCCTTGACCTTCTGCAGCAGTTCGTCGAGCGAGAGCGGTTCCGACTGGGCCAGGGCCAGGGGCGAAACGATGGCGGCGAGCGTCGCCAGCAGCAGCGTGCGCATTCTCATTGCCCCACCCCCTTGGGTGCCGCCACCGGCAGGACCAGCAGATCCGGCGCGACCTGTTTGCGCGCCACCTTCAGGCCCATCGATACCGCCTGCTTGTAGGTCTCGGGCGGCAGCGTCTGCCAGTCGCGTGCCTCCTGGCTCCAGGCGCCCGTGAGGTCCCCGCCGTCACTCTGGTAGAGCAGGGCGACGCGGCCGATGCGTAGAAAATTGACCTCGCGCGTCCCGCCGGCGAGTTCGAGCGTGCCCTTGTAGGCTTCGATGGTGCGGCCGTATTCGTTCTCGATCTGGTAGGCCTCGAGGATACGGCGGAATTTCTCCGCCGAGGTCACGTCCGAACGCTCCATCATCTCGCGCAGGCGCGCGACGCGTTCGGCGCGTTCGGTCGGCAGGAAGGGCACGTCCAGAGTGACGAATTCGTCGAGCGTTTCGACCATCTGCATCATCAACGGCACGATCTGGCGCTCGATCAGGGAAACCTTGTTGATCGAATCACTCAGCGCCGCCATTTCCGCGCGCTGGTTGTCGACCTGTTTCTGCAGCAGGTCGTTGTAGACCGCGAGGCCCTCGACCACCTTGTTGACCTGCTTGTACTGCGACTCGAGGTCGCCGGCCTGGTCGCTCAACTGCTCGATCTGCTTCTGCGCGGCGGCGCCCTCCTGGGCGCGCTGTTCGCCGACGGCGGTGACGGCGTCGACGGTCTCGGCGGCGAGCGCCGGCGCCGCGGTCGCGAGCGTGACAACGATCCCGAGCGCGCGGACCCGGATACGGGAAATCTTCATGGCGACATCATCTCTGCTTGGTGGTGTCGGGACCGCGAGCGCGGCCGGCACGGGGTATCCGCACGGGGCGCGCGGACACCGACCGATGGCCGCCGATACTACCGCTAATATCCTCGCCCGTGCACCCCGCAGAACACCGCGCCGGCAGATTCGCCACGGTACGGCGGCGTGTGCCGATGATAGTATCGCCACCGAGTTTTCACGCCGGAGACCTGCGCACGTGGCAGCCATCAAGTCAGAGGACGTCATCCAGAGCGTCGCCGACGCCCTGCAGTACATTTCCTACTACCACCCGCCGGATTACATCGCCAATCTCGCCGCGGCCTACGAGCGCGAGGAGTCGCCGGCCGCACGCGACGCGATGGCGCAGATCCTGATCAATTCGCGCATGTGCGCCGAAGGACACCGGCCGATCTGCCAGGACACCGGCATCGTCACCGTGTTCTGCAAGGTCGGCATGAAGGCGCAGTGGGCGGACGACATGCTGCTCACGGACATGATCAACGAGGGCGTGCGTCGCGCCTACCTGCACCCGGACAACAAGCTGCGCGCTTCGATCCTGGCCGACCCGGCCGGTGCCCGCACCAACACGCGCGACAACACGCCGGCCGTGATCCATACCGAACTGGTGGCCGGCAGCGGCCTCGACATCACCGTCGCGGCCAAGGGTGGCGGATCGGAGAACAAGTCGAAGTTCGTCATGCTCAACCCGTCCGACAGCATTGTCGACTGGGTGTTGAAGACGGTGCCGACGATGGGCGCCGGCTGGTGTCCGCCGGGAATGCTCGGCATCGGTATCGGCGGTACCGCGGAGAAGGCGGTGCTGCTGGCGAAAGAGTCGCTGATGGACCCGATCGACATGCCGGAGTTGCTCGCGCGCGGGCCGTCGAACCGCCTCGAGGAGCTGCGCATCGAACTCTACGAGAAGGTCAACGCACTCGGCATCGGCGCCCAGGGCCTGGGCGGGCTGACCACCGTACTGGACGTCAAGATCCTCGACTACCCGACCCACGCGGCATCCAAGCCGGTCGCCATGATTCCCAACTGCGCCGCGACCCGCCACGTCCATTTCCATCTCGACGGCACGGGTGTCGCCCACCTGCCGGTACCCAGGCTGGAGGACTGGCCGGAAGTCACCTGGTCGGCCGGCGCCAGTGCGCGCCGTGTCAATCTCGACACCGTGACGGAGGAGGACGTGCGCAGCTGGAAACCAGGCGAGACGCTGCTCTTGTCCGGGGCCATGCTCACCGGTCGCGATGCCGCCCACAAGCGTATCCAGGAGATCCTCGAGCGTGGTGAAGCGCTGCCGCCCGGGGTCGACTTCAGCAACCGTTTCATCTACTACGTAGGACCGGTCGACCCGGTGCGCGAGGAAGTCGTCGGCCCGGCCGGACCGACCACGGCCACGCGCATGGACAAGTTCACCGAGATGATGCTCGCGCGCACCGGGCTGCTCGGCATGATCGGCAAGGCCGAGCGCGGACCGGCCGCGGTCGAAGCCATCAAGCGACATCGCGCGGTCTACCTGATGGCCGTGGGTGGGGCTGCCTACCTGGTCAGCAAGGCCATCCGCAAGGCGCGGGTGGTGGCGTTCGAGGACCTCGGCATGGAAGCGATCCACGAGTTCGTGGTCGAGGACATGCCGGTGACCGTGGCAGTCGACAGCACCGGTACCTCGGTCCACCAGACCGGACCGCGCGAGTGGCGGGCCCGCATCGGCAAGATCCCGGTCAAGCTCGAGAGCTGAGAGCTGCAGCGTGGCGGTCCACGCGGCTCGGGCGCGGACCGCGCCACGCGGTCAGGAGAGCAGCTGCAGGCCGCACTCGCGGTGCGCGTCGGGCTTGGTCGGATCGGCGTAATCGTCGTTGTCCTCGATGCCCTGCAACGCGAGGTAGGCGGCGATGTCGCGCGAACTCCAGTGGAAGGTCGGCGCAACGCGCAGGGTGTTGTGCGTACCGCGTGACACTACGCCGAGTTCGCGGCGGAAGCTCGAGTGCTCGGCGCGCACGCCGGTGAACCAGACGTCGGGCTTGAGCTCGTTGAATGCGCGTTCGAACGGTTCGAGCTTGGCATCGCGGGTGAAGCGCATGAAGTCGGCATCGTCGGCGTGCGGGATGCCGCCATCGATTGCAGCGCGCCGCGCGGGTGTCACGCGCGGCGTGTAGCAGTGCAGGTTGAGCTTCCAACGCGCGACCAGGGTTTCGACGTGGCGATACGTCGCGGGCGTGTTGTATCCGGTGTCGATCCAGATGACCGGAATGTCGGGCCGTGCGCGGGTGACGAGATGGATCAAGGCCGCGGCGCCGGGACGGAAATTCGTGCTCAGCACCGGGTTGGCGGCGCGCTCCAGGGCCCAGGCGACGATTGCAGTGGCATTCGCGCCATCCAGTTCCGCGTTGGCGCAGGCCAGGCTTGCGTCGAGTGTGAGAGGGTTGGCGTGCAGGGCGGAGCGGGCGAAACCCATTTGTATCGTCTCCCTCGATGGTGCTGAGGGAGACGATTCTGCCCGAGCGTGATCAGCATGAAAAATGCTAAAAAATAATAATTTTATTCTCTTGCGTTATTAGTGGGTGTCACCGAAACGCCGGCATGACCGTCTCGGCGAACAGCGCGAGATGTTCGTCCATGCGCGCGACCCGATACCCCGGCGGTACCGTCCACGTGTAGTAGCGCTCGATGCCGGTCGCTTCGACATACTGGCCGATGTGATCGACGGCCTCCTGCGGACTCAGGCACAGCAGGATGCCCAGTTCTCGGAGTTGTTCCGGGCGCTCGATCGCCGGGAACAGGGCCTGGCCGGCCTCGCCCAGCCACCGGTTGTAGACCGCGATCTGGTATAGCACGTGCGGCGCCACTGCGTCGAAGGTGCGGGCCGGGTCGCGCGAGACGATGAGCCAGAAATGCCCGCCCGCGAGGCGGGGACGGCGCACCCCGAGCCGCGCGCACTCTTCGCGGTACACCTGTGACTGGGCGGTCATGTCGCCCGTGCCGATGTAACCGTCGCCCAATCGCGCGGCGCGCCGCGCGGCGACGGGAGCGAAGCCGCCGACCCACAGCGGTGGCCGCGGTCGCTGCAGCGGTGATGGCTCGAGGGTCACGCTGTCGAGGGTGTAGTGGCGGCCGTGGTAGTCGACGGGGCCGCCCTCCCACAGGCGCCGGATCACCTCAAGGCCTTCTTCGACCAGGCCCGCGCGGTCGCGCGGGGCAACGCCGAGCGCGGCGAATTCCTGGGGACGATAACCGACGCCGACGCCGAGTTCGAAGCGCCCGCGCGAGAGGATGTCGACGGTCGCGGCATCCTCGGCCACGCGCACCGCGTGGTGCAGCGGTAGCAGCAGCACGCCGGTGCCGATACGGATGCGGCGGGTGGTGGCGGCGACGGCGGCGGCCAGCGGCAGGATCGACGGCGCGTGGCCATCGTCGCAGAAATGGTGTTCGGTCAGCCAGACGTCGTCGTAGCCGATGGTCTCGGCCCAGGCGATCTGGCGCAGGTGTTCCGCGTACAGATCGGCATAATCGACGCGCCACTCGGCCGGGTTGCGGAACGCGTACCACAGGCCGAAACGCAGCTTGCGAGTCGTCATTACGGCGCCTCGTGGAGCGGGACTGGATATATTGTAGCGTGACCGGCGGCGCCGCGCGGCGTGCCGCTCACCCGCGCGCGGCCAGCGCGCCGGCGATGCCACTCAGGGCGAGATAGTCGGCGCCGACACCGAAAGCGTCCATGAGCTGGTCCGCCGCGAGGACCTCGCGCGGCCTGCCGGAGGCGCGCACACGGCCGGCATCGAGCAGGACGAGGCGATCGCAGTAGCGCGCGGCAATCGCGAGGTCGTGGAGCACGACGACGACGGCGCCGCCGCGCGCCGCGTGCTCGCGCAGCACGTTCATGATCTCGATCTGGTAGCGCGGATCGAGATTCGCGATGGGTTCGTCGGCGAGCAGCACCCGATGCTCGCCGGCGAGCAGTCGCGCCATGTGGACCCGCGCCAGCTCGCCGCCCGAGAGCGTGTCGCCGCGGCGCACGGCGAGCGGCGCGAGGCCAGTGCGATCAATGGCACGGCGAATGGCTGCGCGATCGGCCGCGGCGAGCCGATCGAGGCTGCCACCGTGGGGCAGGCGTCCGAGCGCGACGATGCTCGCGACGTCGAGCGGCCAGTGCAGTTCCGGTGCCTGTGCATGGTAGCCGCAATGGCGCGCGCGCTCACCGGGCGGCAGCGTGGCGAGGCGCGCGCCGCGGTACAGGACTTCCCCCCCGGCGGCACGTTCCAGCCCGGCGAGCGCGCGCAGCAAGGTCGTCTTGCCGGCGCCGTTGGGACCGATCAGGCCGAGGAATTCGCCGCCGTCGAGTACCGCGTCGACGCCGTCGAGCACGGCGCGGCCGGCTCGGGCGACCCGCACTGCCCGCGCTTCGAGCAGCCGGGTGTCGCCTCCGCGGCGCGTCTCGTCGACGGCGTGATCGCGTCCGCTCACGGTCACCGCGCCCGCCCCCGCAGGACCAGGTGGAGAAAGAAGGGCGCACCGATCAGCGCGGTGACCACGCCGAGCTTGAGTTCGCCCTGCGGCAGCGGCACGCGCGTGCCGAGATCGGCGGCCAGCGTCAGGGTGGCACCACCGAGCATGCTGGCGGAGAGCAGCGCGCCCGGACGATGACCGACCAGCGGCCGCAGCAGGTGGGGCACGACCAGCCCGACGAAGCCCACCACGCCGCTCACGGCGACCGCGCTGCCCACGGTGAGCGCGGTGCCCAGGATCACGCGCCGCCTGAGCCGCTGGGTGTCGACGCCCAGGCTGGCCGCGGTGTCCTCGCCGAGGCTCAGGGCGTCGAGGCCGCGCCCGGTGCGTAACAGCAGCAGCCAGCCGATCATGGTGAAGGGCGCGATCATCAACAGGTGCTCGAAGCTGCGGTTGGCCAGCGAGCCGAGCAGCCAGAAGAAGATTTCGTACGCGGCGAACGGGTTGCTGGTGAGGTTGAGTACGAGCGTCGTGAGGGCGCCGGCCAGGCTGTTGATCGCGACCCCGGCGAGAATCAGGGTGAGGATGCTGGTGTCTCGTCCGGACAGCAGGGCGAGGACGGCGACCGCCGCGAGTGCGCCGAGCATGCCGCCGAGCGGCAGGATCCAGACCGAGGCGGCGGCGAGCCCGGTATAGAACGTGAGCACCGCGGCCAGCGCCGCCATGCCGGAGACGCCGATAATGCCTGGTTCGGCGAGCGGGTTGCGCAGCAAGCCCTGCAGGGCCGCGCCGGCGAGGCCGAGGCTCGCGCCGACGACGATCGCGAGCAGCGCGCGAGGCAGGCGGATCTGTGCGACGACGATGGCGAGCGGCGCATCGTCGTGTGCCAATAGCAGCGCTGGCAGATCGAGCGGGCTGAGCGTGACGGCGCCGACACACAGGGCGGCGACGAACAGCAGAAGCAGGATCGAGGCGAGCGCGAGTCGCACGCCGCGCCGCACCGGTGCCCGGTCCGCGCCATGCACGATCGCCCGGGTGCACGGGCGCTTCATTGGCCGAGCGCGCTGAGCTGGCGCACCGCGGTGGCGGCGTGGCTGCCCGCGCAGGTCCACAGGTGGGCCGCCACCGTGACCGCGCGCGGCGCGTGCGGGCCGGCGAGCAGCGTGCGCAGGGCGGGATGGTGCAGCATCGCTTCGGCCAGCGATGCTGCCGCCTCGCGACGCCCGGCAAACACGATCACGTCCGGCCGCGCCAGCAGCAGGCGCTCCAGGGAGACGAAACCGCCGCCGTGCAGACCGAGCTCCGCGGCGATGTCGCGCAGGCCGGCACGGCGCAGGATGCGGTGGACGAGAGTGCGCGTGCCGGGCGTATAGCCATTCGGCTGGTAGACGATGGCGCGTGGTGCGTCGCTTGCCGCGGTGAGCGGCGCGCGCGTGCCGATCGCGCGCCACAGCGCCTGCAGCAATGTCTCGGCACGCTGCTCGGCACCGAGGACGCCGGCGAGGTGCACCAGGTTGCGGGCATAGGCGGTGAACGTTTCGGCCCGCTCGAGCTCGAGCAGGGGCACGTCGAGTCGCTCGAGCATGCGCGCGGCGAGCGGCGTGGCGCGACCGGCGGTGATCACGAGGTCGGGTCGGGCGAAGACGATTTCTTCGACGTTGCCGCGGTTGACCGGCAGTCGGGACGCGCGCACGTGGTAGGGACTCAGCGCGGGATCGCGCGACAGCATCGTCAGCGAGGCGATGCGCTCGTCCTCGATCAGCTCGAGCAGCAGCGAATCGGTGCACAGGTTGAGCGAGGCGACGCGCAGCGGCGGCGCAGCGCCGGCTGCCGCGGCGACCAGCGCGAGCAGCGTCGCCGCGATCAGGCGGACGCGCGGCGCTGGCGGACGGCGGCGGCGAGATCGTGCAGCAGCGGCGCGGTCGTCTCCCATGACATGCACGCATCCGTAATGCTCTGGCCGTAGACCAGGGGGGTCGAGTCGCCGTGGCTCTGCTTGCCCTCGCGCAGGTGGCTCTCGAGCATGACGCCGCAAATCAAATGCGAGCCGCCCGCGATCTGGGTGCACAGGTCGGCCACGACCTCGGGCTGGCGGCGATGGTCCTTGCGACTGTTCCCGTGGCTGCAATCGACCATCAGGCGCTCGCGCAGCCCGGCCTCGCGCAGCAGCTCGGCCGCTTGCGCCACGGCGTCCGCGTCGTAGTTGGGCCCGCGGTTCGAACCGCGCAGGATCAGGTGACAGGCATCGTTGCCGCGGGTCGTGACGATGGCGGCGATACTCTGCTTGGTCACCGAGAGGAAATGATGCGGGTGGCGCGCGGCGCCGATCGCATCGACCGCGACCTGCACGCTGCCGTCGGTGCCGTTCTTGAAGCCGATCGGCATCGACGACCCGGAAGCGAGTTCACGGTGGATCTGCGACTCGGTCGTGCGCGCGCCGATCGCGCCCCAGCAGATGAGGTCGGCGATGAACTGCGGCGTGATCACGTCGAGGAACTCGGAGCCCGCGGGGATCCCGCGATTGGCCAGGTCGAGCAGCAGGCCACGCGCGGCGCGCAGGCCGTTGTTGATGTCGAACGTCCCGTCGAGGTGGGGATCGTTGATCAGGCCTTTCCAGCCGATCGTCGTGCGCGGTTTCTCGAAGTAGACGCGCATCACGATGCGCAGATCCGCCGACAGTTCGTGCATCACGCCCTGCAGGTGATCGGCGTATTCGAGCGCGGCCTTGGGGTCATGGATGGAGCACGGACCGGTAACGACGAGCAGCCGGTCGTCCTCGCCGCGCACGATGGCCTCGGCTTCGCGGCGTGCGCTGGCCACGGTGTTGGAAGCCTGCTCGGTGAGCGGCAGCTCCTCCATCAGGATCACCGGCGGGATCAGCGGGCGATACGCGGCGATGCGTTCGTCGTCGGTTATCTGGAACATGTACGGTGCACTCGGGCTCCTGGCAGGCGGGGCGCGATGATAAAGGCAGGCAGCTTACCGTGCCAAGCGCGCCGGCGCGACGCGCTCACGCGCTGTTCACGTCGTGCTCAGCATGGTGCCGAACTGATAGATGGCGCAGGCGGAGACGTAGCCGAGCCCGGTCATGTAGCACCACGCGGCGAGCGGCCAGCGCCAGGTGCCCGTTTCGCGCCGCATGACCGCGATGGTCGACGCGCACTGCAGGCAGAAGGCGTAGAAGACGAGCAGGCCGAGGACCATGGGCAGGGTATAGACCAGCGAGCCGTCGGCGTGCCGTGCGTTGCGGATGCGGCTGGTCAAGGTATTACTGCCGTCCGCGGCCTCGGGATCGACGGCGTAGATGGTGCCGAGTGCCGCGATCACGACCTCGCGCGCGGGGAAGGAGGCGAGCACCGCGGCGGTGACTTTCCAGTCCCAGCCGAGCGGGGCGAACAGCGGTGCGACGACATGACTCATGCGCCCGAGGTAGCTGTTCTCGAGGGCGGCCGACGAGGCCTGCGTGGCGGCTGCGGCCGGCGCTGCGGGCGCGCGCGGAAAGGAGGCCAGCGCCCACACCACGAGCGTTACGGCGAAAATGATGGTGCCGGCGCGGCGCAGGAAGATCAGTGCCCGGCTGAGCAGCTTGGCCGCGACCGCCCGCGGATTGGGCGCGCGGTAGGGCGGCATTTCCAGCAGGAAGCGCGATTTCACACGCGACCAGTACAGGCGGCTGATGAGCCATGCGGTCAGCGCGGCGCCAAGGATGCCGAGCGCGTAGAGCCCGAACAGGACCAGCCCCTGCAGATTGACGAGGCCGCCGAGATAGCGGGCGTCCGGCACGAAGGCAGCGATGAGCAGGGAGTAGACCGGCAGCCGCGCCGAGCAGGTCATGAACGGCGCCGCCATGATCGTCGCCAGCCGATCGTGGCGGTTGGCAATGATGCGTGTGCCCATGATCCCGGGCACCGCACAGGCGAAGCTCGACAGCATGGGAATGAACGACTGCCCGGACAGGCCGATGCCACGCATCGCGCGATCCATCAGGAACGCCGCGCGCGCCATGTAGCCGGAGTCCTCGAGCACGATGATGAAGGCGAACAGGATGAGGATCTGCGGCAGGAACACCACCACCGCGCCGACGCCCGCGATGACGCCGTCGGCGAAAAAGCTGCCCAGCAGCCCGGTACCGAGTACACCGCGCACCATCTCGCCGGTGGCGCCGGTGAGGTAATCGATGCCGTCGACGAGCGGCGCCGCCCAGGCGAACACGGCCTGGAACACGGTCGCCATCACGGCTGCGAAGATCAGCATGCCCCACAGCGGATGGTTGAGTACGCGATCGGCTAGGTCGCGTGCGCGCTGGCGGCCCGGCTCGCCGCGCTGCTCGACCCCGTCGAGCAGGCCCTGGATGAAGCTGTAGCGGTCGCGCGCTTCGAGAGTTGCGAGATTGCGCCCGCTGCCGACTTGTGCGCGCAGCGCTTCGAGACGCGGCCTGAGGTCCTCGCCGTGGCGTTCGAGCAGGCGCTGCTCGGCGTAGCCGCCGGCGTCGATCAGCGCCCGCCGCAGCTCGAGCAGGTGCTCGTCATCGCCGCGCTCGCTGAGTTCGGCCGCCAACTCGCCGACGGCCTCGTCGAGCGCGGGGTTGATGGTGATCGCCTCCTGCGGCGGCACCGCCATGACGTCGGCGACGGCCGCGCCGAGTCGTTCGAGGCCGTCCCCGGCAGCCGCCGAGATCGGTACCACCGGTACGCCCAGGCGCAGCGCCAGCGCCTCGTGGTCGACGCTGACCGCGCTCGACTCGAGCAGGTCGGTCATGTTCAGCGCGATCACCGCCGGCACGCCGGCTTCGAGTACCTGGGTGACGAGGAAGAGGTTGCGGCGCAGGTTGGTCGCGTCGACGACGATGATCACGGCCTGCGGATGGCCGAGGCCCGGCACCGCCCCGCACAGCACGTCAACCGCAATCATTTCGTCGGGAGAGCTTGCCGCCAGCGAGTAGGTGCCGGGCACGTCGACCAGGCGCACGCGCTGTCCGCCGAGTTCGGCCCGGCCGGAGACCTGCTCGACCGTGACCCCGGGATAGTTGCTGACTTTCTGGCGCAGCCCGGTCAGCGCGTTGAACAGGGTGCTCTTGCCGGTGTTGGGATTGCCGATGGTGACAACGATGGGGTCCTCGGCGGCGGCAGCGGCCTCGGCGGCCGCGTCGGGGCGTGCGCTCATGTGGTGGGCGCGGCCTCGACGAGCACCCCGGCGGCATCGCCAAGGCGCAGTGACAGCGCGTAGCCCATGACGCGGATCTCGATCGGATCGCCGGTCGGCGCGGCGCGCAGGAATTCGACCTCGGCGCCTTCCACCAGGCCCATGGTCATGAGGCGCTGCGCGTCGGCGTCATCGGTGGTGAAACCGCTGACCACCGCGCGCTGGCCCGGCCGCAGGTCGGTGAGTGGCGTGCTCATGACCAGCCGAGCAGCCGGCGCAGGCCGCGCCGCGGCCGCTCCAGCACGTCGACATGGATGTAGGAGGCCTCGGTACGGTTGAGTGCCCAGCGGTCGTTATCGATGCCGATCAGCAGCGGGTCGCCCGCACGCAGGATGCCGACCAGCATGCCGGGCACGATGCCGCGTGCGGCGAGCTTGGCCGTGGCGCTGGCATCGCCGCCATCGATGTGCGTGATGACGGCGCGATCGCCGTGTTTGAGCTCGACCAGGGTCCGGTGCGGGAGGCTGGTGGGCGACGAATGTGTGGTTTGCTCGGAAGGCATGGGTGCGGCCGGGAAATGAAGCTTAATGGTAATGATTATTAGTTGCCTGAACAACCGTGCGCGTACCCCGGATGCTCATCTCCTTGACGCCAATCAAGCCCTGCCGCGTCGCGCGCCCAGGCGGTAATAGGGCGCGATTTCGGGCGCCCGGTTCTCCAGGTGGAGTTGCTTCACCCGGCGCCAGTAGGAAGCCTGGAGCAGGTCGCCATGGGTGACGAGGAAAGCTTGCTTGAGCGGTGCGTCGATGGCGAGAAAACGCATGAATTCCTCGGGGAAGATGTCGTGCTCGCTGACGTGGAACCAGGACTCCGCGCGCATCTCGTCGTCGAAATCGCGTGGCGGCGGCACGTCGCGGAACTCGCAGTCGGTGACCAGGCAGAGCTCGTCGTAGTCGTAGAAGATCACCCGGCCGTGGCGTGACACGCCGAAGTTCTTCAGCAGCAGGTCACCGGGGAAGATGTTGGTCATGGCGAGGTCTTTGATCGCCTGGCCGTAGTCGAGCAGGGCGTCGCGGGCCAGTTCGAAAGGTTGTCCCCTCAGGTAGATGTTGAGCGGCGTCACGCGACGTTCGGAATAGAGGTGATCGATGACCAGCTGGTCGCCGTCTATGCGCACCGTCTGCGAGGTCGAATCGAGCAGTTCGTCCAGCAGTTCCGGGGCGAACTTGTCGAGCGGAAACTCGATGTTGCGGAATTCCTGGGTGTCGATCAGGCGTCCGGCGCGGTCGTGGTTGAAGACGAACTTGTACTTGCGCTTGACTTCGTCGTGGCTGACATTCTTGGGGTGACCGAAGTTGTCGCGGATGATCTTGAACACGATGTCGTACGACGGCAGCGTGAAGACCAGCATGACCAGCCCGCGGTCGCCCGCCGCATGCACGAAGCGGTCGTCGGCCTCGGCGAGATGACGGTAGAACGAGCGGGCGCGCTCGGTCTTGCCCTGGCGCGCGCGGCCGAGAATCGTGAACAGCTCGTCGAGCGGCTTGCGCGGTAGCATCGACTTGATGAAGTAGACCGCGCCCTCGACCGGCTCGACGTCCACCATGAAGTAGGAGCGCGTAAAGCCGAACAGCACGCTGACGTCGTCTGCGCTCGACAATGCCGCTTCGATGCGTACGCCGTTATCGGTGTTTTCGAACGCGAGCACCAGTGGGCAGCTCGCGTGGTTCCAGAACAACTTGCCGACGACGAACGCGCGGCTGGTCTGGTAGAAGACGTCGTGCATGACCTCGATACGGCGCACGGCCTCGTCGGCAGCGGCGGCGTCGCCGACGCCGATGATGCTCACGATCTCGTTGCAGACGAAATCGATGTCGGCCTCGAGATCGACGTAGGGCGTGGCGAAGCGGTAGTCCTCGAGCAGGCGCGCGACGATGTCGCGTACCTTGTGCCAGTTGATGTAGTTGTGCTGGCGGGCCGGGTGCCGCAGCGGTGGGTCGGGGGAGACGACGTCGGCGGTGTCGGAGACCTGGGTCGGATCGATGTCCAGGCTGCGCAGGCAGTCACGATGGACGGAGTTGCAGAAGGTCTTGGCGAACTCGCCGTCGGGCACGTCGTCGATGCGGCTCCAGTAGACCTTGCGAATGGCCCGCCAGGTGTCGAGATCGTCGATGTGCTCGCCGAGCAGGCTGCGCAGCTGTGCCAGCGTGCGCGAAACCGACTTGTCGTAGAGTTCGATGCGTTCGGCGAGGTCCTTGCGTGCGCCGCCCCAGTCGCGCAGCTCGAAGCGACTGCGCGCGCGCTGCGTGATGCGGCGGTAGTTGTTGTTGTAGTTGATGAAGCCGTCGTGGATGCCGGCCGCCGCGAGCCGCACCAGATCCTGCCTGGAGGGCGTGCTCACGACGGCGGCGTGACGGCGCGGTGGCTCAGAGATTGCCGATGAGGGCGTCTCCGAAGGCGCTGCACTTGACCTCGGTGGCGCCCTCCATCATGCGCGCGAAGTCGTAGGTCACGACCTTCTGGCCGATGGTCTTGTCCATCGCGGCGATGATCATGTCGGCCGCTTCGATCCAGCCCATGTAGCGCAGCATCATTTCGCCCGAGAGCAGTACCGAGCCCGGGTTGACCTTGTCCTGGCCGGCATACTTGGGTGCGGTGCCGTGAGTCGCCTCGAAGATGGCATGCCCGGTGTCGTAGTTGATGTTGCCACCGGGCGCGATCCCGATGCCGCCGACCTGGGCCGCGAGCGCGTCGGAGAGGTAATCGCCGTTCAGGTTCATCGTCGCGATGACATCGAACTCGTTCGGGCGCGTGAGTACCTGCTGCAGCGTGATGTCGGCGATGGCGTCCTTGACCAGGATGCGGCCGGCATCCAGCGCGGCCTGCTGTTCGTCGTTGGCAGCCTGCGCGCCCTTGGCGGCAACCGTGCGCTCCCACTGGTCCCAGGTATAGGTCTCGTTGGGAAATTCCTTCTCGGCGAGCTGGTAGCCCCAGTTGCGGAACGCGCCCTCCGTGAATTTCATGATGTTGCCCTTGTGCACGAAGGTCAGGCTCTTGCGCTTGTTGTCGATGGCGTACTTGAGCGCGGCGCGGACCAGGCGCGAAGTGCCTTCCTGCGAGACCGGTTTGATGCCGATGCCGGAGCTGCCGGGGAAGCGGATCTTCTTGTAGGCGTCCGGAAAGTTCTTCTCGAACAGTTCAAGGAACTTCTTGTTCTCTTCCGACCCGGCCTCGAACTCGATGCCGGCGTAGATGTCCTCGGTGTTCTCACGGAAGATCACCATGTTGACATCCTGCGGCTTGCGCACGGGCGAGGGCACACCGTCGAACCAGCGCACCGGGCGCAGGCAGACGTAGAGATCGAGGATCTGGCGCAGCGCGACGTTGAGCGAGCGGATGCCGCCCCCGATGGGCGTCGTCAACGGGCCCTTGATGGCCACGAGGTATTCGCGGCAGGCGTCGAGCGTGGCTTCGGGTAGCCACGAACCGGTCAGATTGTTGGCCTTTTCGCCGGCGTAGACTTCCATCCAGTGGATTTTGCGCTTGCCGCCGTAAGCCTTCTCGACCGCCGCATCGAGCACGCGGCTGGCAGCCGCCCACACGTCGGCGCCGATGCCGTCACCTTCGATGAACGGAACAATCGGGTTGTCGGGTACGTTCAGTACGCCATTGCTGATCGTTATTTTGGCGCCGCCGGCCGGCACCTGGATATTCGCGCTCACTAAACTGCCTCCATCTTTTCGCAATCGCGTAAATCGGATGTCCTGTTGTCCCCATCGCCGCAGGCCCCGGGGGCGATGCATCGGCGTGTGTCAATATGCCGCGATCCCGCCGGGCCGCGCGCTTCCGGTACCGCTCGCAGGTACCCGCGTGCCCGTGTCAGGGCCGGTCCTGCCTGCTCTCGCCGTGGCGTGGTGTTGTTCAGCGACGCGCGGCGGGCCTCGATTTACCGCAAACGGGTCGACGGGGCAGGCGTCGGACGGCCAGGACGGTACCGTCCGATGCGGCGACGATACTATGTGAATCAACGTTACAGCTGCAACAGCGCGGGCCCTTGCCGCATTCCGGTGGCGCGGGACGGAATGCCTCGGGGGCGCTGCTTGTCGTCCTTACGGCGCTCACTTATCCTGCCATGCCCAGCGCACGCGCGCGGCATTCATGGTCCTGCTTCGACATCTCTGCTACCCGTTCGCCATCGCGCTTGCGGCGCTGGTCGTGATCGACTCGATGGAAGCCGAGCGGCTGGCGCAGGCCGCTGCCGAGATGCAATCGCTGGCCGGCTCCACGCGCATGGCATGGGCCGCGTTGCTCGAGCGTCTCAGCCTCGCCTGGTACTCGGGCGCGCGCGATCTCGCCAGCGCTTACGACAGCGTGGCCGGGGCTGCGCAGGCGGCCGGCGCGCGTGCGACCACCGCCGCGGCCGGGCTCGGCGCGCTGGCCGTGCTGCAGCTCGTGGCGCTCGGCTGGCCGGTGAGCTGGCGTGCAGCCACGCTCGCCTGGCATCTGAACCTGCTCGGTGCGGTGGCGTTCGCGGTCGGTATCGCCGCACCGATGCTGACTATCGTCGCGCATGCCGAAGTGCCGGTACTGGGAGAAGTCATCCTGCGCTACGAGGCCAAGAGCATCCTCTCGACCATCGGCGACCTGGTCGCGGGCGGCAATCTGTTGCTGGCGTTGTTGATCGGTGCGTTCAGCATCCTGCTGCCAGCCATCAAGACGGCGCTGGTCGCGATCGCGGTCGGCCCCGTCGGCGCAGCCGCCCATCGGCGCTGTATCGCGCTCCTGCACGCTGTCGGCAAGTGGTCGATGGCCGACGTGTTCGTCGTCGCCGTGCTCGTCGCCTACCTCGCCGCCGGCAAGGATGCCTACAGCAGCGCCCACCTCGGGCCGGGGCTGTATGCGTTCGCCGCCTACTGCCTGCTGTCGATGTGCGCCGCGCTTTGCGCGCAGCGGTCCCGGCCGTGAGTGAACCACGTCGCGTCCTGCTGCTGGGGGCCGGCTACCTGGCGCGCTTCGTCACCGCGGCGCTGCCGGCGGCGACGCCGCTGATCGAGGTGCGCCGCCGCGTGCCACCGGCACGGCCGCCGGCGCGCAGCGGCCGCGTGCGTGTCGCCGCGGACGTCACCACGGCGGATGGCGTGTCGCGCATCGCGCGTCAGCTCGAGACCGGAGCCGGGGAGACGGACGTGCTGTTCATGCTGCCGCCCTCGGGACTTGGCGAACATGCTCCGGCAGACGCACTCGGACCTCTGCTCGGCGTACTTGGGCGTCATGGCGTGCGTCGCGTGGCCGTCGTCTCGAGCAGCGGTATCTACGCAGAGGAGCAGGGCGGCGAAGTCACTGCTGCGACCCCGGTCGACGCCGACAATCCGCGCGCTCGCCGCCTCGCCGCGATCGAGCAGGCCTGGATCGACAGCGGGCTCGCCGTCAGCGTGGTGAGGCTGGCCGGGATCTACGGTCCTGGCCGAATCATCGGCCGCGATGGGGTGCTGGCCGGACGCAGTCTGCCCGGCGCGCCCACCGCATGGCTCAACCTGATTCGTGCCGAGGATGCCGCGCGCGCACTGCTCGCCGCGCTCGACGCGCCACGACGCGTGCCGGTGGCGTTGATCGCCGACGGCAATCCCATGCGACGTGGCGACTACTACGCGCTGCTGGCCAGCCTGCTCGGCGCGCCCGCGCCGCGCTTCGGCGAGGCGCGGCCGGCGCGCGGCGGCTCCAAGCGCTGCAACCCGGCGGCGAGCTGGCGGGCGCTCGGCCTCGCACCGCTGTGGCCGGACTGGCGCGCGAGCCTCGCCGCACTGCTGGCCGAAGACGCCGGCGGCGCGCGGTAGCGTCAGGGCAGGAGAAAATCGCCGAACGCGCGGCTGCCGTCGCCGGTCGCAATCTCGCCGAGCGGCTCCAGCGTGTCGGCGTCGATCACCGTGACGCTGTTGGAGAACCAGTTGGCGACATAGACGCGACGCCGCTCGGGGTCCATGGCGATGCCTTCCGGATAGTCCCCAACCGCAATGCGCTTGAGCTCGCGCCGTTCGACGAGATCGATCACCGACACGTCGCTGTCTTCCTGGTTGGTGACGAACAGACGGTCGCGCTCGCCGTCGTGGGCGATCGCGTAGGGCATGTGGCCCACGGCAAGGGTGAGACTGGGTTGCAGGCCCGCCATGTCGATGACGGTGATTTCGTCGCTCTGCACGTTGGCGACGAAGGCGCGCGTGCCGTCGCGGCTCATGGTCACGCCGAACGGCGCCTTGCCGACGCCGATGCGCGCCACGGTGATGCCGGCCACGGTATTGATGACCTGAACGTTGTTGTCGTCGCGGTTGGCGACCAGCAGGAATTGGCCATCGGGACTGAGCGCGAGGCCCGATGGCGAGCGGCCCGTGGCGTACTCGCCGCGCGGCGCGAGCGTCATGGCGTCGTAGGCACGCACGGTATCGCTGTGCCAGTCGGCCACGTAGACGCGCCCACGCCAGGCGTCGCTGACGATGCCGAGCGGCCCGTCTCCGGCCGCTGCGGTGGCCTGCACGCGGTACGTCGTGCCGTCGATCGAAGTCAGCTCGCCGCTCTTCGCCGAGGTGACGAAGACCAGCCCGCGACGGGCATCGACACTGACCCCGGCGGGATCGGCGCCGACCGCGACGGTCGCGACGACGCGGTCGGCGTCGAGGTCGATCACCGAGACGTCGTCACTACCCTGATTGGTGACGAAAGCCAGCGGTGCCGCGGCCAGCCCCTGGGTGGCGAGCAGCAGTGCCGCGACGCACGCGCGCTGCGAGGTCTTCATCACGCGGGTTTGCGGCAGCCTATTTCTCTGCCAGTTCCTTCAATGCGGCGAGACCGGCGGTGTAGGTGCCGGTGACCGCCTTGACCGCCGCCTCGTCGTTCATTTCCGGCGGCGGATCGTTGTTGGGGTAGCCGCGGTAGAAACCGCCGCGCCATTCGACCGTGCTCGTGTCGTCGCCGTTGTCCTTGACCGTGAAGAACGAGGAATAGGTCGTCACCGGCAGCACTTCCATGACCGTGTCGGTGATCTTGTATTTGTAGGTCATCCCTGCGGCGTCGTATTTGAGCAGTTCTTCGGCAATCTGCGGGCCTCCTTCTTCGCCGACCGTGAGTACGCGCGTGGCGCCGGGCTCGTTGCCACCGCTGCCTTCGCAGGCAACCACGCCCGGGTGCCACGCGGCGATCGAGCAGAAGTCGGCAACCATCGCCCAGACCTCCGCCGCCGGCGCGTTGATGGTGATGGTCTCGGTGACCTTCTGGCGACTCGGGCCGTGAGCGTGGACCGCGCCGCAGACGAGCAGGGCGCCGATTAGGGCGATGATTTGACGTGACATTCGCTATGATCCTCCGTGCAACTGACGTCGTAATCGGGTTGATGCCGGGTGCAGCGCCGTCGCGCGTGCGACAGGCCGTCGAACCCGTGATGAAGCCGCCGCGGTCGCGGCGGCCGATTCGGCGACCACCCGCCCGCGCCGCGGCCGCGCTGCACTCGACGCGCTGACAGGCCCACCGCGGGCGGCGTGGCGCATGGTATACGCTAGCCTCCCGCCGGCCAACACGGCCTGCCCGCCTTGTCCTGTCGCCCCGTGCCGGAGCCCGCTTGCCTTGACTTCATCGACTGATACGACGCCGCTGACCATCGTCTGGTTCCGCCGCGACCTGCGCCTCGATGACAACCCGGCGCTGCATGCAGCGGCCGAGCGCGGCCGTGTACTGCCCGTATTCATCGACGAACCGGCCGCCGCCTGGGCAGCGGGCGCGGCGTCGCGCTACTGGTTGCACCAGTCGCTCGCCGCGCATGCGCAGGCGCTCGTCGAGCGCGGTGCATCGTTGCTCATTCGGCGCGGCGAGCCGCTCGCGGTACTGACCGAACTCGTGCGGCACTGCGGCGCCGACGCGGTCTACTGGAACCGGCGCTACGAGCCGGCGGCGATCGCCGGCGACACCCGGGTAAAGGAGTGCCTGTCGCAGCTGTGCGACGTGCGCAGCTTCCGGGCCCATGTGCTGTTCGAGCCTGCCCGCATCGCGACCGCGAGCGGCACCCCGTACCGTGTCTTCACGCCCTTTCACAAAGCCTGCCTCGCTGATGGCGAGCCGGCCGCGCCCCTGCCGGCACCGGAGCGCCTGCTGGCGTCGTCGTCGCCGCCCGGGGGACTCACGCTCGACGCACTCGGACTCGAACCAAGCATCGACTGGGCCGCGGGGATCCGCGCCACGTGGCGCTTCGGCGAGCGCGCCGCGCACGAACGCCTGGAGGCATTCATCGATGGTGCACTGGTCGACTACCCCGAGCATCGCGACTTCCCTGCTGTCGACGGGGTGTCGGGACTCTCGCCCCACCTGTGTTTCGGTGAGATCAGTGCACGCAGCGTGTGGCATGCCGTACGTGCCGCGCAGGCCGCGGTCGCGCGCGGCCTGTTCGACCGCGCCGCGGACGCCTGGTTGCGCCAGCTCACCTGGCGCGAGTTTGCATACCACCTGATGTTTCACTACCCGCACACGGTCGATGAACCACTGCGCACGGAGTTCAATGCCATGTCCTGGTTGGAGGACGAGGAGGGCCTGGCCGCCTGGACGCGCGGCGCCACCGGCTTCCCGCTGGTCGATGCCGGTATGCGCGAGCTGTGGCGGACCGGCTCCATGCACAATCGCGTGCGCATGGTCGTCGCATCGTTCCTGACCAAACACCTTGGCGTGCACTGGCTGGCCGGCGCCCGCTGGTTCTGGGATACGCTGGTCGACGCCGACCTGGCCAACAATACCCTCGGCTGGCAATGGGTGGCGGGTTGTGGCGCCGACGCTGCGCCGTATTTCCGCATCTTCAATCCCTACAGCCAGAGCCGCAAGTTCGATGCCGCAGGCGATTACCTGCGACGCTGGCTGCCGGAGCTCGCGGCACTCGATGACGGCGCCATCCACGAGCCGCCGCCGACACCGGGTTACCCGGCCCCGATCATCGCTCTCAGGGCCGCGCGCGAGGCTGCCCTCGCGCGCTATGCCGAGATGCGTCGATGAGGCGCGGGCGCGGTGCCGGGGACGCTCTTGTCGCCGGCCTGCTGGTCCTGGCCGCGGCGCTGCTGCCCGCCGTGGCGGTGGGTCACGACGGGGTGGCGCGCGCGCTGATCGAACGTAGTGATGGCGTGCAGCTGTGGTTCGACGTCGAACTTGCACTGAGCGCGCCATCGCGCCGCCGCGGCCTGATGGGGCGTGCGCGTCTTGCGCCGAGGCTCGGCATGTGGTTCGATTTCGGCCGCGCCAGCCCGGTCACGATGTGGATGAAGAACACGCCGCTCCCGCTGGACATGCTGTTCGTGCGCGCCGACGGTCGGATCGTCGCCGTGCACGCGCGCGCCGAACCCTACTCGCTGGACACCATTGCCGCACCCGAGCCGGTGACCTGCGTGCTCGAGCTCGCCGGCGGGACTGCGGCGCAGCTCGGCATCGCGCGCGGCGATCGTGCGTTACTCGTCGGATCCGGGGGCGCTGGCGCGCAGCGCGTCGATCGCCGCACCGAAACCGTCGAGTGACAAGGGCATGCTCAAGGGCGCGCGTGCGCCGTCGTGAAAGCCGATCTCGAGCCTGCTGCCCGCGCGCAGCCGGGCGATGGTCGCATCGCGCAGTTTCATCACCGCCTGGCAGCCGTCGGGGTCGCAGCGCTCGACGGGGAACGTGGCGGGCTCACCGTCGTCGATGCGGAAACTGATCCCGGGTGGCAGGTAGATGCCCAGCGGCAGCTTGAGCAGCACTGTCGGAATGGCATCGTCGGGGGCGAGCCCGATGGCGAACTGCAGCACCGGCTGGCCGCCGGCCTTGAGCACCAGGTTCTGATCCATGATGCACTCGGGGGCAGCGTCGGCGTCGGCCTGCTCGCAGCGCAGCGTCCAATCGCCATGGACGTGTTCCACGGGCTGGCCCGTGGCCTGATCCGCGGCATGGGTGACGCGGATCGTCGGGGCGATGACGCAGGCGAGCAGGGCGGCGGCGCAGAGCGATTTCATGAAGCGAGGGCCAGGTCCGGGCGGAGCGATGACGCAACGCGCCGGTGTGCGATACGTTTCGAGGATCGTCCCGTGCACTCTACCGCACTACTCACCGGGCCGACAGCGCGCGCTTGCGGAACCACTCGGGCACACGCGGATCGTGCACCACGTCGTAGTGGTCGTAGGGCTTGATGTCGATGACCGGGGTGCCATCGAACGCGTCGAGCTTGCGTACTTCGAGGCGATTGTCGCGACGTTCGAGCAGTTCGACCACGGCCAGGCCGAGCGGGTTGGGATGGTTGCGCCCGCGCGCGGCGAATACGCCGACCGGTTCCAGGGCCTGGTCGCCGCGTGGGTGACAATGCAGTTCGCGTGACGGCGTCGCGCGATGCATCCAGAACACGACGATGAGGTGCGAGTAGGCCTCGATGCCATCGAGGCCCGCCGCGTATTGCGGTAAGACCTCCACCGTGGCGCGCAGCGTGCGGCGCTGGCGCGCGATGGCGTCGTCGGGCACCTCGCAGCGTACGTAGCCGATGGGGTCGAACGCCATGGTCGGGCTTGCGGACACGGTTTCTCCGGCAGTTCAGGGGGGCGACACGCGGAGTGTAGCCGAGCGGGCTTGTCCGGATCCCGCTCAAGCGGGCACAAACGTGAGCCGCTAAGGCTCTGGGAAGCCACGCGCAGGCACGACGAGCGATGCAGACGGGCCGCGCGGCATGGCGGACGGGTCAGCATCGCGGGACGAGGCGCAACACCCCGGGGCGGCGTTCCCGATATGCCGCAGACGGATGATCGTGGCCCCTTTGGCGCCCGCAGGCGCCGCACCCCAAGGAGGAGATCGGATGGACACCAGGAGCCAGGCCGGAGGCGTGTCGCCGCAAGCGTTGCAGCGCTTCGCGCCCTTCAATCGTCTCGCGCCGGTGCTCGCCGCGCTCGCCGGGCGCCGCGCGCTGCGCGCCGGCTTCGCCGATGGCGAGACCATCATCGGCGCGCCCGCGGCGGCGCCATACGCTTACTTCCTTCTCGATGGCCAGGTCGAGCTTTGCGATGCCGACGGCAATATCGAACTCGTCACCTGCGATTCGTCGCGCAACGCCGTCGCGCTCGGCGAGGGGCTGGATGACGGCGTCGTGGTGCGCGCGCGCGGCGCGGTGACGTGTGCGCGCCTGGCGCGCCAGGATCTCGCTTTGCTCGCCCGCCAGGACCGTGGCGAAGCCCGCGCGGCGCTGTCGCCGAACCAGGTGTTGACGGCCATACAGGCCGAGCTCGCCGGGGGGCGGCTGCGCGTGCCGAGCCTGCCGGATCTCGCCGTCAAGGTGCGCGAGGCACTGCAGCGGGCCGATTGTGACAACCGCCGCATCGCCGCGCTGCTCAGCCTCGATCCGGCGATCGCGGCGAAGGTTCTGAAGCTCGCCAACTCGCCGCTCTACCGCGGCCTCTCCCCGGTACGCAGCCTGCCCCAGGCCATCGGTCGCATCGGCACGCGCGCCGTCAGCGAACTGGTCGTGTGCATGTCGCTGGGGGAACTCTTCGCCTGCCGCGAAGCCGAGTTCGCCGGCTTGTTCGAGAGTATCATCGCTCAGTCCGTGCACCTCGGCGTCTACGCCGCGCTGATCGCCGAACGCGCGTCGCCGGCGCTGCGCGAGCGTGCGCTGGTCGCGGGGCTGCTCGCGCAGATTGGCGCGTTGCCCCTGCTCGAACGTCTTGCCGCAGCCGAACCGCGCCCGACGCGCAGTGAACTCGCCGGGCACGTGCGGAGCCTCGTGCCACGGCTGACCGAGCTGGTGTGTCGCCACTGGCAACTCGGCGACGACATCGTGCTCGCGCACCGCGACGCGCAGGAATGGAAGCGGCTGCCGTCGCGCGACGCGCCACTCGCCGGCATCCTCATTGCAGCCCGCTTTCATGCACGCCTGGAACTCGGCGCCGACGCGCGCCTGCCCGATCCGGGCGGCGTGCCGGCACTGGCGCTGGTGGCCGACCCCTGGACACCGCAGAGCGGCCAGGCGCTGCTCGACGATGCCCGCGATCGCATCGCCGGAATGCTCGAACTGATTCGCTGACCGGCGCGTGCGGTCGCCGTCGTGGCGCTGCCATGGCGGCGACCGGACGGACGCGCTAATCTCGGACGATGCTGCCCGCGAGCTTCGATACTGCCGTGCGCGCCTGGTTCGAGGCGCGCTTCGATGCGCCGACGGCCTGCCAGTCGCGGGCCTGGGCGGCGCTCGCGCGCGCCAGCAACACGCTCGTCGCCGCACCGACTGGCTCGGGCAAGACGCTGGCCGCGTTTCTTACCGCGATCGACGAACTGGTCGGTGAGCTGCGCGCCGGCACGCTCGAGAACGAGACGCGCGTGCTCTACGTCTCGCCGCTCAAGGCGCTCAGCAACGACGTGCAGCGCAACCTCGAAGAGCCGCTCACGGGCATCACGGCGGCGCTGCGCGCGGAGCGCGGGAACTGCGGCACGATCACCACGGCCGTGCGCACCGGCGACACGCCCGCCGCCGCTCGCACGCTGATGCGCAAGCGGCCGCCGCACATCCTCGTGACCACGCCGGAGTCGCTCTACATCCTGCTTACCAGCGAAGGCGGCCGCGACATGCTGCGCACCGTGCGCAGCGTGATCGTCGACGAGATCCACGCGCTGGTCGGCAACAAGCGCGGTGCCCATCTGGCCCTCAGCCTGGCTCGGCTCGAGCACCTCACGGCACGTCCCCTGCTGCGGATCGGCCTGTCGGCGACCCAGCGCCCGATCGAGCGCGTGGCGGAGTTCCTCGTCGGCGCCCGCCCGCACGGGTGCACGATCATCGACGAGGGGCACGTCCGCGCGCGCGACCTCGCCATCGAGATGCCGCGCTCGCCGCTCGAGACGGTGCTTTCGGCCGAAGTCGCCGAGGAAATGCGCGAGCGCATGGTCGAGCTGATCCGCGCACACCGCACGACGCTGGTGTTCGTCAACACCCGGCGCATGGCCGAGCGCCTGGCGCGTGCGCTGGCCGACCGCCTGGGTGAGGAACACGTGTGCGCTCATCACGGCAGCATGTCGCGCGAGCGCCGCTTCGACGCCGAACGTCGCCTCAAGGAGGGGCAGCTCAAGGCACTCGTGGCAACCGCCTCGCTCGAGCTCGGCATCGACATCGGAGACGTCGACCTGGTCTGCCAGCTCGGCGCCACGCGCACACTGGCGACCCTGTTGCAGCGCGTCGGACGGGCCGGCCACGCGGTCGGCGGCATCGCCCGAGGGCGCCTGTTCCCGCAGACCCGCGACGAGCTGGTCGAAAGCATCACGCTGCTCGACATGGTGCGTCGCGACGAGCTCGACAGCATCGTCATCCCGCCCGGCCCGCTCGACGTGCTCGCCCAGCAGCTCGTCGCCGAGTGCGCCTGCGCCGACTATGCGCTCGATGACCTGCTCGCGCTGGTGCGCCGTGCCTGGCCCTACCACGGACTCGCCGCGGACGATTTCCGCGCTGTCGTACGCATGCTCGCGGAGGGCTTCAGCTTCGCCCAGGGACGCCAGTCGGCACACCTCCATCTCGACGACGTCAACGGCCGCGTCAGCGCGCGGCGTGGCGCCCGCCTGGTCGCGGTCACCTGCGGTGGCGCGATTCCCGACACCGCCGACTACGACGTCATCGTCGAGCCGTCCGGTGAACTGGTCGGTACGGTCAACGAGGATTTCGCCATCGAGAGCCTGCCGGGCAACATTTTCCAGCTCGGCAACACCGCCTGGCGGGTGCTCCGGGTCGAGTCGAGTGCGCTGCGTGTCGAGGATGCGGCGGGGCAGCCGCCCAACATGCCGTTCTGGCTGGGCGAAGCGCCCTCGCGCTCGGCGGAGTTCTCGGCCGCGGTCAGCCGCCTGCGCGAGACGCTGCGCGAGCTGGCGGACCGGCCCGCTGCGAGCAGCGCCAGCCTGGCGGCCTGGCTGGTCGACATCCCGGGTGTCGATGCCAACGCCGCCCGCCAGGCGGCCGATTACCTGCTCGCGGGTTATCGCGCCCTCGGCGCCATGCCGACGCAGGAGACGCTCGTCATGGAGCGCTTCTTCGACGAGTCGGGCGGCATGCAGCTGGTCATCCACGCGCCGTTCGGCAGCCGTCTCAACAAGGCCTGGGGACTGGCCCTGCGCAAGCGCTTCTGCCGCACCTTCAACTTCGAGCTGCAGGCCGCGGCGATCGAGGACGCCATCGTCATCTCACTCGGTGCGGTGCACAGCTTCGCGCTGGGAGAAGTGTGGCGCTTTCTGCACGCGGGGAACGTGCGCGACGTACTCGTACAGGCGTTGCTCGACGCGCCGGTGTTCAATGTCCGCTGGCGCTGGGTCGCCAGTTGCGCGCTGGCTCTGCAGCGGTTTCGCGGCGGCAAAAAGGTCGCGCCGCGTCTGATGCGTATGAACGCCGAGGATCTCGTCGCGGTGGTCTTCCCGGACCAGCTGGCCTGCGCGGAGAACCTCAGTGGCCGGCGCGACGTGCCGGATCACCCGCTGGTGCGCCAGGCGATCGACGACTGCCTGCACGAGGCCATGGACGTCGCGGCGCTCGAGGCTCTGCTCGGCGACATCGCCGGCGGGCGCAAGACGCTCGTCGCGCGCGACCTGACCGAACCGTCGCCGTTCGCGCTTGCGGTCTTGAACGCGAATCCCTACGCGTTTCTCGACGACGCGCCGCTGGAGGAACGCCGCACCCAGGCAGTGAGTGCGCGGCGCTGGCTCGATCCGGCCACGACGGCCGATCTCGGTCAGCTCGACGCCGCCGCCATCGAGCGCGTGCGCGGCGAGGTCTGGCCAGCGCCGCGCCACGCCGACGAGATGCACGAAGCGGTACTCATGCTCGGTCTGCTCGGTGAGCACGAAGCGGCGCGCCTCGGCGCGGAGGCGCCCGCGCTGCTCGCGCGCCTGCACGATGCCGGACGGGTGGTGCGCGTCGACCGGCCACCCGGCGGCTGGTGTGCCACCGAGCGGCAGGGCGAGGTGCTGGCGTTGTGGCCGGAGGCCGGGCTGGAACGCCACGGTGCGGCCGAGCGCTATCCGGTCGGACCGATTCCGGACGCGTCCGACGCGCTCGACGCGCTGGTGCGCAGCCGCCTCGAAATGTGTGGCCCGCTCGCCGCGCGGACCGTCGCCGAAGCGCTCGGCGTCGCGCCGAGTGAAGCGACGCAGGCGCTGGGCCGGCTGGAGGCGCGTGGCGTCGCGCTGCGCGGTCGCTACGACCCGGGCGTCGCGCACGATCAATGGTGCGACCGGCGGCTGCTCGCACGCATCCACCGGTATACGCTCGGACGTCTGCGCCAGGAAATCGAACCCGTGAGCGGAACGACGTTCATGCGATTCTTGCTCGACTGGCAGCACCTGAGCGTGGAAACGCGCCTTGCCGGGGCCGAGGGCCTTGCCGCGGTGGTCGCCCAGCTGGCCGGATTCGAGGCGCCGGCGGCGAGCTGGGAAGGGCAGCTGCTGGCGGGGCGCCTGCGCGCCTATCAGGGCGCGTTGCTGGACGACCTCGTGCGCGCCGGGCGCGTCGCCTGGCTACGCCTCACCCCCAAGCGTTCACAGGCGGCACGCCAGGCGGGCACGCTGAAGTCCACGCCGCTGGCCCTGTTACCGCGCGGCGAGATGCGCGCATGGCTGGACGCGGTCGCGTTCGAGCACGTCGCCACGCCGGGCGGGGCCGCCGGCACCGTGTTGGCGCTCATCGAGCAGCGCGGTGCGGCGTTTTTCGATGACATCGTCGCCGAGACCGGATTGCTGCGCACCCAGGTCGAGGGCGCGCTCGACGAACTGGCCGCGGGCGGCCTCGTTACCTGCGACAGTTTCGCCGGGCTGCGCGCCCTGACGCTGCCGGCCGCGCGCCGCAACGGCTTCGGTCGACGCACCCGCCGCACCACGCAACCCGGCCTCGACGAAGCCGGGCGCTGGGATCTCGTGCGCCGCCGGCCGCCGCCGCCGGCCGCGCGCCAGCCGTGTTCGGACGAAGCCCTGGAGTGCCTTGCACGTGGCCTGTTGCGCCGCTACGGCGTGGTCTTCCGGGGCTTGCTCGAACGCGAATCGGGCTTGCCGCCGTGGCGCTACCTGCTGTGGACGCTGCGCCGCCTCGAGGACGCCGGCGAGGTCCGCGGCGGGCGTTTCGTCGCCGGGCACTCCGGCGAGCAGTTCGCGTTGCCCGAGGCGGTCAGCGCCCTGCGCGACATGCGGCGGCGTGACGCCGACGAGCGCATCGTCGTCATCGCCGCTGCCGACCCGCTCAACCTGGTCGGCGTGATCGTGCCCGGGATCAGGATCCCGGCGCTGGACGGCAACCGCGTCGCATGGGTCGGTGGACAGTATGCCGGGTTCCGCAGTGGGAACGATTTCCACCTCGCGCCCGACCTGGCGCCGGGGCTGGCGACGAAGGTGCGCACGTCACTGGTCGGCACCGCGGGCATCGGGGCCGGTTCGCCCCCGCGGCGCCGCTGGCGCTGAGGCGGGCGCGCACAGCAGCATGCATCGGCGCGTTACCCACGCGCCGATTCGCGCCCGGCCGACGCTGTGCCTCGAGGCCGCGCAGTTCCTCTAAAAATTATTAGAAAAATTTCCTAATTTATTGATTTATTAATTTTTTTGAGAACCTGCTTCAGGTTCTGCGTGAACTCGAACGCATCGCGACGGGGTGCGCCGGTGCGCGCCGGTGCGCGCCGGTGCGCGCCGGTGCGCGCCGGAGGGCACCTCGGCCGCAGGGGCCGGGCTGCGCGCCGGGCGAACAATCCTGCGCCATGCGGGGTTGCCGACGGCCGGGCATGACCGCGCAATCAGCGCGATGATGTGACGCGATCCCGAACTCGGGTGTCGGGCCGTCGGCGGTGAGCGGGTAGCAATGGGAGCGTCATCCGGAAACCGATGAGCCCCGGCGGCAAACGAAGGCGTTTCGAACGTTGAACGCCCATATTTCTATTCAGATAATTCCCGATTCAGCGTTCAGAATATAAAATGAGCCGAAAATATGATTAATTCCCATATAGAAAATTTTAATTATCTTGGCTAAAAAAATAACTAAATTTTCCCATACGGTATTTTTATGAATCCAAACCACATCGGCCGCATCGCCCGCGCGGCGCGTCGCCGCGAAGGGCTGCGCCAGGATGAAATCGCGGCGCTGGCGGGCGTCGGCAACCGTTTCGTCTCCGAACTGGAGAACGGCAAGCCCGGCATCGAACTCGGTCGTGCCCTGCGCGTGCTGAACTGTCTCGGGCTGGAGCTGCGAATCGGGCCGCGCGGCTGGGAGGACATCGAGCGTGACGAGCGCCTCTGAGCTCGAAGTCTGGCAGGGATCGCGGCAGGTCGGGCATCTGCTGGACGGTGGCCAGGCAGGCTGGTCATTCGTCTATGCGGGCGAGCCCGATTGGGAACTGCCGCCCGCCGGCCTGGCCCTGCCGCGCACCGCCAAGGTGCACACCGGGGAACGTGTCACGGCGGTTTTCGCCGCGCTGTTGCCGGACGGGTCGTTGCGGTCTCGACTCGGACGCAGCCTGGGGCTGTCGCAGGGCAACGACTTCGGCATGCTGGCGCGCGTCGGACGGGAAGGGCCCGGGGCCTTGTCGTTGCGCCCCCCCGGGCTGAGCCCGCGGCATCCATTGCCGCGGCGTGTGCTTGATCCCCACGAGCTGCGTCACGCCATCGCCGCCCTGACCGTCCATCCCCTGCTGGCCGAGGTGGACGGTCTGGCCAAGACTCTGCCGGGCGAGTTCGACAAGCTTCCCGTGCGCGTCGTCGATGGCGTCGTGAGCTGCGTTCTCGATGATGCGCTCACCACGCACGTGCTCAAGCCGGCGCGTCCGGGCTTGCGCGAATCCGTGGCCAACGAGGCGTTTTGCATGGCGCTGGCGGCGGCGTGGGGTCTGCCCGTCGCGGGCACCGAGCTGTTGCACGGCGGGGTCGACGTGCTCGCCGTGACGCGGGTCGACCGGCACCAGGATGGGAGTGGCAACGTCCACGCGCTGCACATGGAAGATTTCTGCCAGGCCCTGGGTCATCCGCCGGGACGACCCTACGAACGGGAGGGGGGACCGCGGCTGGGCGAGATCGCGGCGCTCCTGCGCCGTGTCAGCAGGCAACCCGCCGTCGACCTGCGGGCCCTGCTCCGGTGGCTGGTATTCGCCTTCCTGGTCGGTTACGGCACCGGTCACGCGCGCCAGCTCGCCCTGTTGCTGGAGCCCCGTGGGCCCCGGCTCGCGCCGTTCTACGGCCTGTGGTCGACCCATATCTACCCGGAGATGAACCTGCGCATGGCTTTGCGCATCGGTCTCGAGGACCGTCCCGACTGGTTGGGCGCAGAGCGCTGGCGCGACCTGGCGGGCGAACTCGGCGTGCGCCCCGCGTGGGTCATGGCCGAGGTCGGGCGCGCGGCGCGCTTGTTGCCGCGGGCGGCGCGCGAGGCGGCTGATGCGTTCCATCGACGCCACGGCTTCTTCGAGGTTGTACGCAGTGTGCGCGCCCTGATCGAGCAACGCGCCCGACAAACGCTGGTGTCGCTGGCGAATGCCGGGGAGGCCGGCGGGGAGGCCGGGCGGGCGGGCTGACGCGCGGTGCGGTGCCGTTCGCGCTGCCGCGCGAGGGCGAGTCACGGTTCGACGGCGGCGTGGGCGCACCACGCCGGGCGGGGCGCCGCATGCGCGTGCTCAGGGGGCGATCGCGCCAGCGGCGACATAGGTCCCGCTGGAGGAAAGGTCGGTAAGGGCGATGCGGTCCGGTCCCACGGCTTCGGCCAGCAGGTGCTTACGCGAAACGTTGCGCAGATTGCTGTCGATGGCCACGGTGTTCTGACGGCTGCGGCCCACCGAGTTCAATCCCGGTTGGAGCACGTAACGCTGCCCCCGTTCGCCAATCAGCGTCCAGTCGCCCCCATGCTCGAGCGCGAAGCGATGCCGCGCGAGCGCGATTTCGACGTGGCGCCCGGCGGCCACTTCCAGGACCACGGCGCGCCCGCGCGGCAGCCGGGTCAGTGCCTCGCCGGGCACGGTCGCCGGCGCGTGCGGGAGCTGGATCGGGGCCGTGACGGGCAGGTTCGCGTTGTCCTCGGTGGCATCGATCACGGCCGAGCCGCGCTTGAGCGTCAGCAGCGTGGCGATCGCGTGCCGCCGCTCGGCAAGGTAGTCGACATAGCGGACGAGGACCAGTCGCGCCAGCAACTGCTGATGCTCTTCGAGTCCGAGTATCGCGCTGAACAGCGCACGCCAGTCGTGATCCTTGCTGACCATCGCGACGCCGGTACGTCGCAGCGTGGGCGAGACGGCAATACCGTGCCGATCGTAGTCCTCGACAAATCCGCCGAGTTGCAGTTCGAGGGTACGCAGGGCGATGTCCTCGGCCTCGAGTGCTTCGACGCTGCTGGCGCTCAGGGTCTGCAGGCGTGCCAACGGGACCGAGGTGCGTGCCAGCAGGGCGAAGTCGAGATCGCCGAGACGCGCGAAGTGGTGCTCTCCGCCCGGCAATGAAAGGCGGAAGGGACCATCGCTTTGCCGCGGGGCATGCCGGTGCCACACCCCGCGCACCCCGAGCAAGCGCAGCGGATGCAATGAAAAATCATTAAATATCATTTAGTTGTGATATTTATCTAACTTCGATTCTTTGATAATAGTCACAACTAGCCACAAGCTCAAGGTTTTCGACCCCGTCAGCGCGCGGCGCCGGCCGGCGGCCGCATGCGCAGGGTGTCGGAGCAGGAACCGCCCAGGGCGGGGCGACGGGCGGTATGCCCGGTACGGTGAGTCGGTGGGACAGGGCTCGAAAAGGGCCGCGGGCGGCGCAGAACGATGCGCGCGTGCGAATGTCGCTCGGCGCCGGCAGGCGCGTCCGGCGTTGGTGTGTCAGTCGAAGGGAGACAGCTCGAGAACGTTGAGCAGGAACGGTGTCCAGGCGAGCAGCATCGCGATGTAGACAGCGGCCTCGATGCGGAACACGGCGCGCAGGCGGGCGCGCTCCTCGTCCGCGGCGTCCGCCATGAACACGCGCGTCATCGTCATGTCCAGGGGGATGGCGAAGACCAGCATCATCATCACCGAAGGCGCCACCACGCCCGGAATCAGGCGCCAGTCGTGGGCGTGCACCGAGCCGTCGGCAAACGGTGCGAGGAGCATGATCACGAGCGCGGCGCCGAGCAGCATCACGCGCAGCGGACCGAGGCGCGCGACCAGGCGCTGCCAGGCTGAAGGAGGCGTCTGTGTCGTCATGATGCGGCGGATATTACACTACCCGCCTCAGCGACCCGGGCCCCACATGAATCATCGCTATTCCCGATTTGCGCAACGCTTCGTCCGCGGCGGCGGCACCCGCCTGTTAATGGACGACCTCGGCGAAGTCCTCGCCGGTGATGTCGCCTATCACAACCTCGGGGGCGGCAACCCGGCGCGCATTCCCGCCATGCAGGCCGTGTTCCGCGAACGTCTCGGCAACGCGTTGGCGTCCGGCGCGTTCGACCTTATCAGCGGCAGTTACGACGGGCCGCAGGGCAACCGTGCTTTTCTCTGCGCCGTGCGCGACCTGCTGCGGCGCGAGTATGGCTGGGACGTCGGCCTCGAGAACATCGCGATGACCGCCGGCAGCCAGTCGAGCTTCTTCATCCTGTTCAACCTGTTCACCGGCGATTGCGTCGATGGACGACGGCGCTACCTCGATCTGCCGCTGACACCCGAGTACATCGGCTATGCCGATATCGCGATCGAGGCCGACGCGCTGCGCGCACGCCGTCCGCTGATCGAACGCCTCGACGATCACCTGTTCAAGTACCGGGTCGATTTCGATGGTTTCGAACTTCGCGAGGACACCGGGGTGGTCTGCGTCAGCCGCCCCACCAATCCCACCGGCAACGTGCTCGACGCGGTCGAGATGGAGCGCCTCGTCGAGCTGACGCGCCGCGCGGGGGTGCCGCTGATCGTCGACAATGCCTACGGCGTACCGTTTCCAGGCATCGTGTTCGACGAGGCGGCGCCGGTCTACGCGGAGCACGTGATCTATTGCATGAGCCTGTCCAAGTTGGGGCTTGCGGGATTGCGCACCGGCATCGTCGTCGCCGATGCCGCGATCATCGATGCCATCAGCAGCTTCAACGCCGTGCTGACCCTCGCCACCGGTAGCCTCGGTGCGGTGCTGACCACCGATCTCATCGCCTCGGGCGAGATCCTGCGCCTCGCGCGCGACGTCGTGCAGCCCCATTACCGGGCACGCGCGGACGCCGCGGTCGCGTGGTGCGGCGAACACTTCATTGGCGTCGATTACCTGGTGCACAAGCCCGAAGGCGCGATCTTCCTCTGGCTGTGGTTCCCCGGGTTGCCGATCAGCGCGCAGACGCTCTACGAGCGGCTCAAGGCACGTCGCGTGCTGGTGATCCCGGGACATTACTTCTTTCCCGGGCTCGACGAGCCCTGGCAGCATTGTCACGAGTGCATTCGCATTTCCTATGCCCAGGCGCCGGAACAGGTCGAAGCCGGCATCCGTATCATCGGCGAGGAAGTGCGGCGGGCTTTTGCCGGCGCATGACGGCCCCGTGCAGGTCTTCCACTCCGATCGCTACACGCTGCCGTTACCGCCGGGACACCGCTTCCCGATGCGCAAGTACCACGAGCTGCATGAGCGCGTGCGCGCGGAGGCGCGCGGCTGGGTGCTGCGCGAGGCGCCGGCGGCCGCGTTCGGGGAACTGGCCGAGGTCCATGATCCCGCCTACGTCACGCGCGTGCTGCACGGTGGCCTCGACCCGGCCGAGGAGCGCCGCCTCGGCCTGCCCTGGTCCCCCGCGCTCGCCGCGCGCTCGTGTCGCTCGGTGGGCGGCACGCTGGCCGCCTGCTCGGCTGCCCGCGCCACCGGCATCGCGGTCAACCTCGCGGGCGGGACACATCACGCACGGCACGCGGCGGGCGCCGGTTTCTGCGTCTTCAACGACATCGCGGTGGCGGTGCACGCGGTGCTGGGCGAGGCCGGCGCGACGCGTGTCCTGGTCATCGACTGCGACGTTCACCAGGGCGACGGCACCGCGGAACTTCTCGCCGGCGAGCCGCGCGCCTACACGTTCTCGATCCATGCCGCGCGCAACTATCCCCATCGCAAGGCGCGCAGCGACTGCGATATCGCGTTACCGGATCGGACCGACGACGCGACCTACCTGCGCGAGCTGAAGCTCGGCCTCGACCATGCGCTCGCGCGCGCGCAGCCCGCGTTCGCACTCTATCTTGCCGGGGCGGATGTCTACGCGGGCGATCGCCTGGGGCGGCTGGCACTGAGCAAGGCGGGTATCGCCGCGCGCGATCTTTTCGTACTGCGTCGGCTGGAGGAGCGCGGCTGTCCGGTGGCGGTGGTCATGGGTGGCGGCTACGCGGACGACATTGCCGACATCGTCGACATTCACTACCGCACCGTGTGTCTCGCGTTGGACAGCTGGCAGCGGCGTCGCGCCTGAGCCAGGGCAGGAACCGGACGCGTCACGACGCGCGCCACAATGCAGTGTGTTCACCGAGCAGGCGCTCGAGCAGCGTGCGCTTGCGTCGCACGCGCACCTCGAAGACATCGTGTTCGCGCGCCGCGGCAACGATTACGTCGTCACTGGTGGCCAGGCCGTCGATCAGGCCGAGCTCGAGTGCGCGGGTGCCGAACCACCATTCGCCGGTCGCTACGCGTGGCAGGTCCAGTGCTGGCCGGAAACGTGCGACGAAGTCCTTGAACAGGGCGTGAGCATCCTCGATCTCCTGCTGGAACTTGGCCCGATCCGCATCGGTATTCTCGCCGAACAGGGTCAGGGTGCGTTTGAACTCGCCCGCCGTGACCTGTTCGAAATCGACGTCGTGCTTCTTCAGCAGGCGATGGAAATTGGGCAACTGGGCGACGACGCCGATGGAACCGATGATGGCGAAAGGGGCCGCAAGCACCTCGTCGCCGACGCAGGCCATCATGTAGCCGCCGCTGGCGGCAATGCGATCGACGACCACGCGCAGGCGCACGCCGCGCTCGCGCACGCGGGCGAGCTGGGAGGCGGCGAGGCCGTAGCCGTGAATGGTGCCGCCACCGCTTTCGAGCACGACGATCAACTCGTCGTCTGCCGTCGCCACGGCGAGCACGGCGGTCACCGCCTCGCGCAGCTCGCTCACGGCGCTCGCGCGCAGGTCACCGTCGAAATGGCACACAAAGCTGCGCGGGCGCGCCGTGCCGTCGCGTGCCGCGGCCTTGTGCGCGGCGCGTTCGGCCTTGCGCAGCTTGCGCAGGGCCTTGGCTGGCAGCATGGCATCCTCGAGCCGGTGGCGCACGTCGTCGAGCGCGTCGTTGAGCTTGTCGACCTCGATGTTGACCGCGCGCCCGCCGGCGCCCGCGCGGCCCTGGCGCACGGCGAGCGCGATCACCAGCGGCGCGGCGACGAGTGCCACCACGGTGGCGAGCTTGGCGGCGAAAACGAGGTAGTCAATGAGATATTCCATCGGGCACGACACCGATCGGCTGAGCCAAACACGATATCATGCGCGCCCCGAAAGGAACCCCGGCGGGCGCCACCGCTTCGTGTCGTGGCGCCACGCTGCCGCCTGGTCCGTGGCGAACGCCGCGCTGTCGGAACGCCCGACGCACCCGGGACGGGCCTTGCCGGCCGGGCACGGCGCTGGCGCGGGACCAACCGTTTTTCTTCTATGCGAGGTGAGCTTGATGTTGAGCATTTCCGTCTTTGAACTGCTGTTGATGGTCGCGGCATTGCCCCTGCTAGGCGGGGTGATCGGCTACGTCATTGCCGCCGATCGCGGCGGCCGCAGCGCGGCCGACGACGAGCGGATCGAGGCGCTCGAGCAGGAGGTCACGGAGTACAAGCAGGGCGTGACGACGCATTTCCAGGAGACGGCCGATCTGCTGCAGCAGATGACCGAACAGTACCGGTCGCTCTACGCGCACATGGCGCAAGGTGCCGTCTCGCTGTGCGACGCGCCCGAGGATCATCCCCGGCTGGAGGAGTTCAAGCGTCTCGGACGGGCGCTCGACGAGGCGGCAGCCGAGGCGAGCGGCGGGGACGAGGCGGCGCCACGCGCCGCAGAAGCTTCCTCGCGCGAGGCTTGAGCGCGGCGTGCGACGGGTAGCCGGGTTTCAGGCGCTGAGCTGGCTTCGCGCCTGGAGATAGCACTCGGTATGACAGATCCGTTCGACGATGCGCGCGCGCGCTGCATCGTCGCGGTTGGCCAGCCACAGGCCGATCTGGTAGCCGTCCGATTCTTCGCGCACCATCACGACCGTGCCGACGAAGCGCTGGGTCACGCCACGCAGCGGTATCTCGAGTTCGATGCGCGTGCCCGCCGGTAGGTGACGTGGCGAATGAAAGCTGACGCCGACATCGGCGCCGCCGGCATCCGGCTCGTCGTGGCGCCAGGGCAGCGTCGAGCGGCGGCGGTAGCGCAGCGGAAACTGGCTCGGGTGGGGAATGAAGTCGTCGCGTATCGTGTCGACGCGCAGCGGGTCGACCTGGGAGACGGCCCCCGGCGGGGCCGTAACCGCGCCGGGGGCTCGTGAATCGGGCATTGCGTGCATGGACCAGACCTCGGATTCGATACAAGTCAGGTAAACTTATTGTTTTTATGTACTTGTAGGTTGAATCTATAGCTAGATCTAGCTTTAGTGTCAAGCACGAGTTGCGCCGATTCACAGAATTGCCGCAATCAGCTGCGCAATGACCGGGACCTGGTGATTTTGCGGGCAGCGCCATCATCCGGTGGGCCAGCAGGCCCCGCAACACCGCGCGGCGGGGGCGGCCGCCAGGCTGCATCAGGCCGGCGGCGTGGCGCTGGTACGGGCAGAGACGTCGAGCCAGGCGCCGACCACTTCGATGGTGACGCCCTCGGCGTCGTGCACGGCGCGCAGTGAATCCACCACGCGCACCGGATTGCCGGCCTTGTGCCGGATGTCGTATTCGAGCACTGCGTGGGTCGCATCGCCCGCGGTCAGCGCCGCGAGCCGGTCGCGGTAAGCGCCGCGATCGGCGGGCATCACGAGGCCGCTCCAGAAATCGGGCTCGATGATCGCGACGGTTCGCTCGTAGCCGCTCAGGTGTACGAAGTTCCGGCCGACGTAACTCGTGCGCAACACGCCCGCTTCGTGCGAGAAACTGTAGAGCACGGCGGGACTGAACTCGACCCAGTATTCGAGCAACTCGTTGGCCGCGTCGAGATCCTGCACCTTGACGTCGAGTTCGGCATTGGCCTGGGCCAACTGCGTGCGCAAGCTGCGTTCGCTGGCGAGCAGGCGATGGATGGCGAACGCCTGCGCCACGGCCGCGGCCACCTCGCGCGCCTGCCAGGGCGCCGCGATCACGCGGTGCACCCCGATGGGGTCGCAGCGCATGTCGGGCGAGGCCGCGTTCACCAGCAGCACGGCGACGGCGTCGGCGCTATGCCGGGCGAGCGCGGCAAGGTCGCGTGCGGCGCGCCCGTCGGCGATGTCGCTCTCGAACACCGCCACCGCGACGGGATTGCCCGCGTCTGCGCTCCCGGGCTGGCCCGGACAGACGTCGAATTCGCCGCCGAGCAGCGTCGCGCACAGCGCTGCGGCCTGGTCGCCGGCGCACAGCAGGCGCGGACGCGGGTCACTCACCGGCTCGGCCTCGCTGCGCTCACCGCCGGTTCATGCGCCGATCAGCAGTTTGATGATGAGCAGCACGATGCAGACGTTGAAGGCCATGCGGATGAACGCCTCGCCGCGCGCTACGGACAGGTGCGCGCCCAGCCAACCGCCGCAGGCGTTGCCCAGCGCCAGGGCCAGGCCGGCGAGCCAGAGAATGCCGCTCTGCGACCAGAAAATCGCCAGCGCGGCGACGGAGTAGGGAATGACGATGAGCATCTTGTGCATGTTCACCCGGACCAGGTCGAGGCCGCCGACCCGATGCAATACGAACATGATGAGGAAACCGATGCCGATATGGATGATGCCGCCGTAGAAGCCGATCACGACGACCAGCAGATGGGTCGCTACGGGACGTTGCAGTCGCCCGTCACTGCGCCCGGCAGCGCCGCCACGGCGCTTGACGCGCGACTCCAGCGCCATGGTCGCCATGACCGCGATCATGACCAGGGCGAGGAGGCGGTTGAACCACACGCCCTCGATGTGGGCGCCGTACCAGGCGCCGACGGCGGCGCCCGGCAGCAGCGCCAGCGACAGGCTCAGGCTGAGCGCGGGATCGCGTATCCCGCGACGGAAGAACGTCAGGCTGGCGGTGACCGACTGGGCGATGATGGCGATGCGGTTGGTGCCGTTGGCCACCGGGCCGGGGACGCCCATCAGCACGAGCGCCGGTACGGTCAGCATCGAGCCGCCACCGGCAACGACGTTGATGAAGCCTGCCGCGACGCCTACGCCGACCAGGATGGTGTACTCTGCCGCGCCCATGACTGGGCCGAGAGTGTAGAGCGGTGGCGCCAAAACTGCGAGCACGGCGGGGCGCGGGATCCTGATGTCGTCGCGCGGGATTGCGGGCGATGACGCCAGCCCGGGCGCGCGCCCGGCAGCCTTGCTGGTCTCCGGTTACGACGCCGCGAGCCATGCGCGCTGGGCCGAGGGTGTGATGACCCACGTTGTGCACTACCGCTGGCGCCACGTGGCGCTACCGGCGCGGCATTTCTCCTGGCGCGTGCGTGGCAACGCACTGAGCCTGCTCGCACCACCCCACGACGCGCTGCTCGATCCGCCCCCGGCGCTGCTGCTCGCGACCTCTATGCTCGATCTCGCCACGCTGCGCGGCTGCCACGCCGGCCTCGCGCGCTGTCACGCTGTGGTCTACTTTCACGAGAACCAGTTCGCCTACCCGGCGCGCGATCCCCGTCTCGACGACATCCGCCTCATCTCGATCAAGACGGCCCTCGCCGCGGACACGCTGGCCTTCAACTCGGCCTACAACCGCGACACCTTCTTCGCTGGCGCCCGCGCCCTGCTGGCGCGCATGCCGGACGGGATTGCACCGGAACTGCTCGAGCGTCTCGCGGCACGCGCCCGGGTGTTGCCGGTTCCCCTGACGCTGCCGCCGACGGCCGCCGCGCGCGGCTCGAACGGACCGCTGCGGCTGCTGTGGAACCACCGCTGGGAGCACGACAAGGGGCCGGAACGCTTGCTGGCGCTGGTTCGCGCGCTCGATGACGATGATGTCGACTTCGAACTCTACGTCACCGGCCAGCGTTTCCGCCGCGTGCCGCCGGCGCTTGCGGTGCTCGCGAGGCGCTATCCGGCGCGGCTCGCGCAGTTCGGGCCGCTCGCGGACGATGCCGCCTACCGCGCACTCATTGCGCGCATGGACGTGGTGCTGTCGACGGCGCTGCACGATTTCCAGGGCCTCGCGGTGCTCGACGGCATCGCCGCCGGTTGCGTGCCGTTGGTGCCAGACCGCCTCGCCTACCGGGAGTTCGTGCCGGACCGGTTCCGCTATCCCTCGTGGCCGGACGATGTACTTCGTGAGAGCAGGGAACTCGCGCGGCGCATCGCGGCGCTGGCAAACGACAAGCAGGCCGGGCGCCTGCCGCCACCGCCCGCGCTCGACGCGCTCGCCTGGCCGGCGCTGCAGGAGGCCTACGCGGGACTGCTCGCACTGCCCGGCTGACCGGGCCACGGCGGTGCTATCATCGCGCCGCCATGGACCTCTTCCTGACCTTCGATTTCGCCGCCTCGCGCCGCCTGCCGCGGCTCCCCGAGAGCCATCCCTGCAGCCGCCTGCACGGCCATACCTTCCACGTCCGGCTGGTGCTGCGTGGGGAGGTCGACGCGGAGAGCGGCTGGCTGGTCGACTTCGGTGACGTCGAGACGCAGGTCGAGGCGATCCGCGGACAGCTCGACCACCGTTACCTCAACGACGTCAAGGGGCTCGAGAATCCCACCACCGAGCGCGTCGCCGAGTGGTTGTGGCAGCGGCTCGAGCCGCAGCTCGCCGGCCTTTGCGAGGTCACCGTACAAGAGCACCCGGCGCGCGGGGTAAGCTATTACGGGCCCGCCTGAGTGGCCTGCCCGCCCATCATGGAGTCGATATCATGCGAAGGAATCACGCTCACCTGCTGGCCGCCGCCGGTGTTCTCGTCGCCGGCATGGCCAGCGTCGACGTACAGGCCGACTGGCGCGACCTGCTGAACCAGGCCAAGGAGTCGTTGCAGGGCGGCGATACCGGCGGCGCAGCCGGCGTCGCCGGCGCGCTGTCACAGACGGAAATCGCCGACGGCCTGCGCGCGGCGCTCGAGAAGGGCGTACGCAACGCGGTCAGCCAGCTCGGCCGCGAAGGCGGCTTTCTCGACAATGCCGACCTGCGTATCCCGGTGCCGAAGCACCTGCAACTGGTCGAGAAGGGCTTGCGCGGGCTTGGCCGGGATGCGCTCGCGGACGACTTCGTTGCGAGCATGAATCACGCCGCGGAGCGGGCGGTGCCGGCGGCGGCGGAGGTCTTTTCCGGCGCCGTGTCGCGCATGACCATGGACGACGCCCGCGCGATTCTGGACGGCAGCGATACCGCCGCGACCGACTTCCTGCGCCGTACGAGCCACGACGACCTCAAGTCACGCTTCGCGCCGATTGTCGACGGCGCCATGCGCGAGGCCGGCGCCACGCGTGCCTACCAGGAGATGATGGACCGGGCCGGGCCGGCGGCGCAGCTGGTCGATACCAGTGCGCTCGACCTCACCGGCTACGTCAGCGACGAGGCGCTCGAGGCGCTCTACCAGGTCATCGGCGAGCAGGAACGCAGCATTCGCGAGAATCCGGCCGCGCGCACCAGCGAGCTGCTCAAGAAGGTCTTCGGCGGCTGAGCGTGACGCGGTTGCCCGGGCGCGACACGGGTCGCGCCCGGGCGAGTCATGGCCTCAGGTCGGCATCGGGTGCCAGCCGGCGTCGGCCCAGAGCTGGCCGCTGACCGCCGAGTTGCGGATCAGGAAGGCGATGGCGTCGGCGATTTCTTCGGGACGGATGAGGCGCTTGATCTGCGTCGCCGGCAGCACGTGGTTTTCGATGTAATCCTCGCCCAGCGCACGCACCATGGGCGTGTCGGTAAAGCCGGGATGCAGCACCGCGCAGCGCACGCCGTAGAACATCGCCTCGATCATCAGCGTCGAAGCGGCACCTTCGAGTCCGACCTTGGTCGAGGCGTAGGAGATCTGGCCCTTGTTGCCCTGCGAGGACACCGAGCCGATGAACACCACCACACCCTGCGTGCCTTCGTCCGGATGCCATTTCTTGAGGCCGCGCGTGAAGCGGTGCTCGGCCTGCTGCGCGACCATTTCGAGCGCCCAGTAGACGGGCGCGATGAGGTTGACCTCGACGACCTGGCGGAAATTCTCGACCGGGTAGAGGTTGGCCTTGCCCTTGTCCTTGTTCAGCTTGACCGCGAGGGCATCGCGCGTGATGCCGGCCGCCGGCACGCAGATATTGACGGGACCGTGCTCATGGCGCAGTGTCTCGAACACCTCGTGGCGGAAAGTCGCGTCCGTGGTGTCGCCCTGGAAAGCGCGCACCACGCCGTCGCCGGGCTGCGCCGTGATCTCGTTGGCGACCTCGTGCACCGCGTCCGCCAGGTCGACCAGTCCCAGGGCACCGATACCCTGCCGCCGCAGCTCGGCTGCGGCGGCCCGGCCGATACCACTGGCGGCACCGGTGATGACTGCGACTTTACCCTTGATTTCCATGCATTGGCCCTGTTTGTCGAAAGCGAAGGGCGGGATTATAAGAGAACGCTTGTGCGCCGCAATATGATGTTTCGGCGGGCGGCCGACAGGTGCCCGGCGCGGGCCCGGCCACGATGAATGTCGCCGCGCCGGACGCAATCGACTACACCGCCGCGCCATCGCTGGCGCGCGCGCGCCAGCACTCGCTCGCGCTGATCGAACAGGTCCGTGCGGTGCTCGCCGCCCAGCCCGCGCCGAGCCTCGAGACCGTCGCCGTCGGCGGCTCGCTCGGGCGCCTGGAAGCCAGCGTCGCGTCCGATTTCGACTGCCTGCTGGTCGCCCGCGACGACGCCAGCGACGGGGCCGTGCGCGAGGATGTCGAGCGCGTCATGCATGCGCTTGCCGGCACGGGGCTGGCGCTGCCCAAGGCCGACGGCATCTATCGCCAGGCGGTGACCCGCGCGGCCCTGCTCGATCCCGCCGCGCGTGGCTGTCTCGACGAGGCGCCGGCGGTATTCGGCAAGCGCATGCAATGCCTGCTCGATGCGCGACCGCTGGCGGGCGACGCAGCCTTCGCGCGCCTGCGTCACGACGTCGTCGCCTGGTATGCGCAGGATTTCGTTCTCACCCGCCCGCGCCGCAGCTGGAGTGCGCTCGTCAACGACCTGTCGCGCTACCTGCATGCCTACGCCGTGTGGCAGCAGTTCAAGACCGACAGCAGTGCCGACGACAGCTGGGCCTTGCGCCAGGCAAAGCTGCGCAGCGTGCGCATGCTCACGTTCGCCGGGCTGCTGTGCCTGCTCGGCGCCAGCAATCACCGCGAGGACAAGGTCACCTGGCTGCTCGCGCGTCTCGACGCCACGCCGCTGGAGCGCCTCGCGCAACTCATGCGCGAGCATCACGAAGCGGCGACTTTCGATGCGCTGCTGTGCGCCTACGATGCCGCGCATGCCGTGCTCGCCGACCCCGCCGCACGTGCCGCCCTGGTCGCGCTGCCGCTCGCGCGCGCGCAGGCTGCCAGCGACCCGGCGGATGGGCCGTACGGCCGCATCCGCGCCGCCTCGGAGCAGGTGATGACGCTGCTCACGCGCTTCATCCTCGCCCGTCACGGCGAATGGGACGAGCGCTTCTTCGTGCGCCTGGTGCTGTGACGCGCGTCCGCTCGCGGGGCGCTCAGTCGCGGTGCACCGCGCGCGCCGGATCGATGGCGGCCGCGCGCAGCGCCGGGTAGACGGTGGCGAGCACGGCGAGCACCACCGCGGCCAGGGTGACCTCGGCAACGTCGCGCAGGCGCAGTTCGGCCGGCAGGTAATCGATGAAGTAGACGTCGGCGTTGATCAGGTCGACGCCGAGCAGGTTCTCGATGAAGCGCGCCGCGGCCTCGCTTTCCGCCGCGCCCCACGCGCCGAGGAGGCCGCCGAGCAGTGCGCCGGTGAGGCCGATCATCAGGCCCTGCACGAGGAACAGCGAAACGATGCGCGCCGGTGTCGTGCCCAGCGTGCGCAGGATCGCGATGTCGCGCACCTTCTCGCTGACCAGCATGACCATGTTGGCCGCCACGTTGAAGGCCGCCACCGCGACAATCAGGATGAGGATCACGAACATGATGCGCTTCTGCGAGGCGAGCGCGATGAAGAAGTTGCGGTGATACTGCGTCCAGTCGACGACGGTGAGATCGCGATCGAGCGCGGCGACCAGCGCGCGGGCCTCCCGCGGTGCCTGCTGGGCGTCGGCGAAGCGCAGGCGCAGGCCGCTCACCCCGTCGCCGGTGCGTAACAGGAACTGCGCGTCGGCGAGGTTGGCGAGCAGCAGGCGCGCGTCGTACTGATGCATGCCGACATGGAACAGGCCGCCGATTTCGAGTCGCACGTAGCGTGGCGTGCGTGGCTGCCCCTGTGCATCGAAGTCGGGCAGCATCAAGGTCAGCTCGTCACCGACGGCGACCTCGAGTTCCGTCGCGAGCACGTCACCGATCAGCACCCGGCGGCTGCCGGGGCTGAGCGCGGCCAGCGCCGCGGCCGGCACGTAGCGTGCGAGCTCGGTGGTGCTGCGCTCGGCAGCCGGAACGATGCCTTCGATCAACACCCCGCGCACCTGGCCCTTGCGGCTGACCATGCCGCTGCCGCGCACGAACGGCGCGGCACCCACGGCGCGCGCGCGCATCTCGGGAGCCTCCAGGAGCGCGCGCCAGTCGCTGATCACGCCGGCCCGCGCCAGCGCGACCGCGTGGGCGCTCATGCCGAGCACGTGGCGGTTGACCTCGCGTTCGAACCCGTTCATGACCGACAACACGATGACCAGCGCGGCGACTCCGAGCGCGATGCCGCTGACGGAAACCAGCGAGACGAAGCCGGCGAAACGGTTGCGCCGTTTCGAACGCATGTAGCGCCACGCCAGGAACAGCGTCAACGGCTGGAACACCTCAGCGGGCGCCGCGCTGCGGCGGGAAAAAGATGGGGGGCGCAGAGCGCCCCCCGGGTCGCACTTGGAGAGGAGTGACAGCAGAGTCGTTCGGGGTAACCCTGTGTCGGGAATGATATTGCAGCAAGCGTGCCAACCTGTTGTTCTAGAAAATACAGAGGGTTACGTGATTCGCCCTGCGGCGCTTTGCACCATGCTTGCACTTAGCGTGGTGCGCGGTGACGTATCGTGGTGCAAATCGTCGCTGCTGGCGCAGACTCAGGCATCGGCGAGCGCGTAGCGCTCGAGCTCAGCGAGGGAGACCTGCGCGAGCACGGAGGCGTCGGTCGCGCGCAGGTGGACCCGGCCGATCACGCCTTCCTCGCGTGCCTCGAGCCAGCGCGGCAGGCACACGCACCAGCGATCGCCGGGCAGCAGCCCCGGGAAGCCGAGTTCGAGACGGGGCGTGATGAGGTCGTTACCACGCGCCCGCGAGAAGAGCAGGAACGCTTCGCTCATTTCCACACAGATACTGTGCTGACCGACGTCCTCCGCGCAGGTGCGGCAGCAGCCGTCGCGGAAGAAGCCGGTCAGGGGATCCTGTGAGCATGCTTCGAGCGGAGTGCCGTAGACGTTGCGTGCGACCGTCATGTCGTGTCCTGCCTGTCCTGCCCGTGACGACGTGCTACCCGGGCCGGAGTCCTCACTCCGTTTCCTGGGTGACGCACAGTCCCCACATCACTTTGTAGCGGTTGCCGGCGCTGCGCTGCACGGACCACAGCGGCTCGCCGGGCTCGCGGCTCAGGCCATTGCCGCGCCAGGACTCGTCGGCCGAGGGGAACATCGCGCGCGTCGCGATGCCGGCGTTGATCAGACGCTCGCGGGTGCTGCAGTACCACACGCCGTAGGAGTCGCAGTAGACTTCGATCCGGTCACGCATGTCACATCCGCCGTCGAACGATTGGCCAATGGTAGACTCTAACTCCTGGTCGCGCCAAGCGAGCGCCCGACGACAAGGGAACAGGTCATGACGCGAGACACCCGGCACGTGCGCGGCGGCGCGAGCGCCCTGGCCGGATTGCTGTTCGCGCTGAGTGTCGCGGCCGCCGCGGCCACGGCGTCGCGCGCGCCGGACTGGATGCTGGACGCCGCCGACGGCCGCGCCATCTCTTTTCATGCCGACGCCGCCGGCCAACCGGCCGTGCTGCTGTTCTGGGCCAGCTGGTGTCCTTACTGCCGCGCGCTGTTTCCGCACCTCGATGCGTTGCGCGCGGAATACGAACCGCGCGGCGTCCGTTTCTATGCGCTCAACGTCTGGGAGGACGGTGATCCGATCGCCTACATGCGCGAACACGGTTACGCCATGACGCTCATCACCGCGGCCGACCTGGTCGCGGAGGAATATGGCGTAACGGGAACGCCCGCGGTGTTCGTCACTGACCGCGCCCACCGTATCCGCTACCGGCGCGGCAGCGGCGAAGCACCGCGGGAGGTGGTCGGGGCCGTGCGCGCGGCCCTGGACGCAGCCCTGGCGGACCAGCCCGACCGGGGCACCACGCATCCTGCAGAGGAGAACCACACATGTTCGGATTGTTGAAAGAGGTCGAAATGCCGCGCCCGGAAGAGGCGTTGCCTGGCCGTGCCGAGGCCATGCCGGTACCCGAGCGCCACTTCGTGCTGGGTACGTCCATGCTGCCGCCGTACCCGGCTGGCAGCGCCAGCGCGATCTTCGGCCTGGGTTGCTTCTGGGGTGCCGAGCGCCGCTTCTGGGAACTCGACGGCATCTACACGACGGCCGTCGGCTATGCCGGCGGCTACACCCCCAATCCCGGCTACCGCGAAGTCTGCTCCGGTCGCACGGGCCACACCGAGGTCGTGCTGGTCGTGTTCATGCCGGAGCAGATCGATTTCGCGAGCCTGCTGCGCGCGTTCTGGGAAGCGCATGATCCGACCCAGGGCATGCGCCAGGGCAATGATGTCGGTACGCAGTACCGCTCGGCCATCTACTGCACCGACGACGTCCAGCTCGCCCAGGCCAAAGCGTCGCAACGCGACTATGCGAAGGCGCTCGCCGCGGCCGGCTACGGGGCAATCACGACCGAGGTCGCGCGCGCCCCGGAGTTCTACTTCGCCGAGGACTATCACCAGCAGTACCTGGCGAAGAACCCGGGCGGCTACTGCGGCCTGGGCGGAACCGGCGTGCGCTGCACGGCGTGAAGTCCTGCTTCTCCGGGCTGACCGCGGCCCGGCCGCGGTCAGCCGGCGCCGAGGGCGCTGCGTAGCGGCAGCGTGCGGATGCGGCGGCCGAGCAGGCGCGACGCGGCGTTGACGACGGCGGGGGCGATGGGTGGCGTGCCGGGCTCGCCGACGCCGCCGGGTTCGGCGCCGCTTTCGATGACGTGGGTCTCGATCTGCGGCATCTCCTTCATCGTCACCATGCGGTAGTCAGGGAAGTTCCACTGCTGCACGCGGCCATCCTCGAGGCGCGTGTCGCCATAGAGCGCAGCGGTGAGGCCGAACACGATGCCGGATTCCATCTGCGCGATGACGATGTCCGGGTTGACCACCTGCCCGCAGTCGATGACACAGACGACGCGATGCACGCGTACGTGGCCGTCCTCGATCGACACCTCGGCAACCTGCCCGACGATGGAATGAAACGACTCGTGCAGGGCGAGACCACGCGCGCGGCCGGCAGGCGGCGCGCTGCCCCAGTCGCTGGCGGCTTCGAGTAGCGTCAGCACCCGGCTCTCGCGTGGGCGCCCGCGCAGATGGGCGAGGCGAAACGCGAACGGATCGGTCGCGGCGGCCGCGGCCAGTTCGTCGACGAAACACTCGGTGAAGAACGCGTTGTAGGAATGTCCCACGCTGCGCCAGAAACCGACCGGCGCCGGGATGTCGACCTTGCTGTGCTCGACGCGCCTCGCCGGCACTGCGTAGGGCAGATGGGCCGCGCCTTCGGCACTGGTCTTGTCCGGCCCGCCCAGCGGCAGGTCGGGGAAGGCACGCGCGATGGTCGCCTGGCTGACCGAGGGACCGGCGATGTGGTTGTGCCACGCCGCGATGCGGCCATCGCCGTCGAGGCGCGCGGCGAAACGGGACAGCACCGGCGGCCGGTAGGTGTCGTGCTGGAGATCCTGTTCGCGCGAGTAGACGAGCTGCACCGTCTGGTCCGGTACGGCCTGGGCGATGGCAATGGCGTAGCGCATGAAATCGGGCTCAGCGCGGCGCCCGAAGCCGCCGCCCAGGAACGGGGTGTGCAGCCTGACGCGTTCCGGCGGCAGATCGAGCATGTCGGCCGCGATCAGGCGCAGCAAGTCCGGCGCCTGGTTGCCGCACCAGATGTCGGCCGTGCCATCGCCCAGGCGCACGCTGCAGTTCATCGGCTCCATGCACGCATGAGCGAGCATCGGCGCCCGGTACTCGGCGCGCAGCACGTCGGCGCCGCGCAGCGCCTCGCGCGCGTCGCCCTGGTCTTCGTAGGCGAAGCCGTCATCGGCGTCGATCGCCTCGGCGTAGCGTGCAAAGAGGTCGGCGGTGGCAACGCCGGCGCCCGGCCCGGCGCTGAACTCGACACGGTTCGCGGCAAGGGCCTGCTCGGCATGCCACCAGGTGCGGCCCACCACCACGAGGGCGTCATCGAGCGGGACCACGCCGATCACGCCGGGACGCGCTTCGAGCGCTGCACGGTCGAAGCTGCCGAGACGGCCGCCGAAGACCGGGGCGATGCGAATCGCGGCGTAGACGGTGCCGGCATGGCGCACGTCTGCGCCGAAATGCGCACTGCCATCGACCTTGGCCGGGACGTCGGTGCGGGCCACGGGGCGGCCGAGCAGACGGCGTTCGGCCGGATCGCGGAACACGATACGGTCCGGTGGGGCGAGTGCCGCGGCCTCGCCGACCAGCGCACCGAAGGCGAGTGCGCGGCCGGACGCGGCGTGCATGACCCTGCCATCGCGCACCTCGAGTTCGCCGGGCGGCACGTCGAGCCGCGCCGCCGCGGCGCGTGTGAGCATGTCGCGCGCGGCCGCGCCGGCCGTGCGCATCGGCAGCCAGGCGTCACGCACGCTGGTGCTGCCGCCGGTCACCTGCACGCCGAGCACGCGCGCGACCCGCGAGAGGCTCCAGCGTACCGTCGTCGCGACGAAGCCCTGGTCGTGGGGGTCGAGCGGCGCGGCATCAGTGAGCACGGCAATGTTGCCGTAGACCTTGTCGACCGGCGCCTGCTCGGCGCGCACGTCCCGCCAGGCGGCGCCGAGCTCCTCGGCGACCAGCATCGGCAGCGCGGTGTACACCCCCTGGCCCATTTCGGCGCGGGGCACGGCGACCGTGACGCGCCCCGCGGCATCGATCTTGAGCCAGGCATTGAGCGCGACCTGGTCGCCCTCGGTCGGCAGGACGCCGGGATCGCCGAGCAGTTCGCGTTCCTTGAACAGCCCGTATCCGATCAGCAGTCCGCCGCCGACGACACCGGCGGTGAGGAGAAAACGGCGACGTCCCGACGAGAACTTCACGGCTGGGGAACCTCTGAATAAGACTGGGCCGAGCAGAGTGTGTCCGCGCTGTTCGAGTTCCAGGCGCGAAGCGCACGTGATCGCGGGCTCTGGCGGCGATCCGTCACGCCGACATCGGACAGCACGGGTGCAAGGTGCCGGGTCATGGCTTGTTCAGACGTTCCCCAGGCTGCCGGCGGCGTCGTGGATCGCGCGGCGTACGCGCTGGTAGGTCCCGCAACGGCAGATGTTGGTGATGGCGCGATCGATGTCCGCGTCGCTCGGCTGCGCGCGTTCGGCGAGCAGTGCTGCCGCGGCCATCAGCATGCCTGACTGGCAATAGCCGCACTGCGGTACCTGGTGGCGGATCCAGGCGGCCTGCAGGGCCTGCAGGCGCGCGTCGGCAGGCCCTTCGATTGTCACGATTTCCTTGTCGGCGACGGCCGACACCGGCAGCGTGCAGGTGCGCATGGCGCGGCCCTCGACATGCACCGTGCACGCCCCGCACGCGGCGACACCACAGCCGAACTTGGTGCCGGTGAGGCCGAGGACGTCACGCAGGACCCACAGCAGCGGCACCTCCGGTTCGCTTTCGACCTGGTGCGTCTCGCCGTTGATGCGCAAGCTGAAGTTCATGGCGCCACGCTAGCGCCCCACCCGGGGCTTGTCCAGGCGGTGTCGCACCCGCTGGCATGGGCGGCGTGACAAAGCTCACGTGGGCTTCCCTGTGCGAGAGCGCATCGCTCCCGGCTGCATGGCTTGCCGCAGGTGCCTGCGCCGAAGGCCAGGCGGCGGCAAAGTGCATGCGACGGTAAGATGAGTGCCGTCCAGCAGAAGGAGTTCGTCATGCGTGTCCCCCGTACCCTCGTGTGCCGCCGGTGTCCGTCGGCGTCGATCCTGGCGCGCCCGGCACAGGAGCGGCATCGATGAGCGCGCCGGTCGTAGCGGTCACGCTGCGAGAGATCGCCGGCGGGCGCGTCGCCGAAGCGGCCTTGCACGGCGCCAAGGCGCTCAATCTCGTCGACCAGCACATTCTCACGCAGGCGACCGCGGAGCTCGAGGCACTGTTCGCTTCACACGACGACCTGCGTTGCCTGCTGTTGCGCGGCGCCGACCAACGCGCCTTTGTCGGGGGCGCCAATCTGCACGCGCTCGGTGCGCTAGACCGCGGCACGGCCGAAGCCTTCATCCGCTCGGTACACGGACTGTGCGCCGCCTTGCGCCGCGCGCCCGTGCCGGTGATCGCGGTGCTGCGCGGCTACTGCCTCGGCGCCGGTCTCGAAATTGCCGCGGCCTGCGACGTCCGGCTGGGCGACGACAGCGTGCGGGTGGGCATGCCCGAGGTGCGCGTGGGCGTGCCGTCGGTGGTCGAAGCGGCCCTGTTGCCGGGGCTGATCGGCTGGGGCAAAGCGCGCGAGCTGATGCTGCGCGGGCACATCATCGAGGCCGACGAGGCGCTCGCGATAGGCTTGTTGCAGCACCGCGTCCCGGCGCAGGAACTCGACGCGCTTGCCGCGACGGTCGCGGCGGACATCGTCGCCGGCACGCCGGCTGCGATTGCGGCGCAGAAGGCCTTGTTCCTGGAATGGGAGGAACACGCCATGAGCGACGCCATCGAACGCGGCGTCGAGGCTTTCGTCGCCGCTTATTCCGGTAGCGAACCGCAGCGCGCGGTCGCCGATTTCTTCGCGCGGCGCGGCCGGCGCGGGTGACGCCGCCGGGGGATCATTCGCTCGCGGCGACGCCCAGCAGGCCGGCCACGTGGGTCGCGACGCAGTCGCCGAGCCGTTCGAGGTGGTAGCCGCCTTCGAGGACCGAGAGCAGGCGCCCATCGGCGTGCAGATCGGCCGTTTCGAGGACGCGCTCGGTCATCCAGGCATACATCCCGGTCGAGAGCTGCACGTCCGCCAGGGGATCGTCGCGATGGGCATCGAAGCCCGCCGAGACGATCAGGCATTCGGGTTTGAACGCATCGAGCTTGGGCAGTACCTGTTCCATGAATGCCCGCTCGTAGGCCGAATCGGTGGCGCCGGCCGGCATCGGGCAGTTCAGCGTGGCACCCGCGCCGCGTCCACTGCCGGTTTCGGACCAGGCTCCGGTACCGGGGTAGTAGGGGTACTGGTGAAGACTGACGTAGAGCACGCTGGGGTCTTCCTCGAACGCATGTTGGGTGCCGTTTCCATGGTGGACGTCCCAGTCGAGGATGGCGATTTTGTCCAACCCGTGGGCACGCTGCAGGTGGCGCGCCAGGATGGCGACATTGTTGAACAGGCAGAAGCCCATGGCGGCGTCGTGTTCGGCGTGGTGGCCGGGCGGGCGCAGCAGGGCGAAGCCGTTGTCGATGCGACCCTCGACCAGCGCGTCGGCGAGGGCCAGCGGCGCACCCGCGGCGAGCAGGGCGACGTCGCAGGAGACCGGCGAGATGGTCACGTCGGTGGTGTCGAGAAACGGCGCGCGCTCGTTGCAGGCCGCTTCGGCGCGGCGGATGTAGCGCAGCGAATGGATACGTTCGACCTGGGCGATATCGGCAGTGCTCGCCGGCATGCGCAGCAGGCGATCGTGCCACGGCGCAGCCTCGATGGCGGCGATGGCGGCATCCATGCGCGCAGGCTGCTCGGGGTGATGCGCGCCGGTGTCGTGGTCGCGGAAGCGCGGGTCGTAGACGAAGCCGGTTTTCATGAAGGAATGCGAACGGAAACGAAGCTGCGCGGCATCCTAGCAGCCTGCTCGAGCCGGGAACAATCGTTGGCCGGGCCGGGACGTTCCGCCGCGGACAACGCCACCGAGGCCGATGCGGGATGACGCCACGCGCGGCGCCGACACTGCCCGACTTCGTCCGCCCGGACCTGCGCGTGCTGGCGATCGGAATCAATCCCTCGCCCCACGCGGTGCGCGCGGGTTACCCGTTCGCGTTCGCGCGAAACCGCTTCTGGCCGGCGCTGAACGCGTCTCGCCTGCTCGATGCGCCGCTGGAGCCGGGGCCGGCCGCGATGCAGATCCTGCTTGATCGCTATGCGATCGGCTTCACCGACGTCGTCAAGCGCCCGACGCCGGGCCTGAAGGATCTCGCGCGGCGTGAATTCAGCGCCGCGGTGCCGCTGCTCGCGGGCAAGCTCGAGCGTCTGCGTCCCCGTGTGCTGTGGTTCCACGGCATGACCGCGGCGCGTGCGGTAGTGCGCGAGATGCACGCTGGACGCGTCGAACTCGACTGGGGCGAGCAGGCGTTCAGGCTGTGCGCTGCGCGCTGCTGGATCTCGCCCAATCCGAGTCCTGCCAACGCCCGCTTTACGCTCGGAGACCTCGTCGCCAGCTATGACGGCCTGGCCGCGCTACTTGCCGGCGAGCGCACTCCCGGCTACTGAACGCGCGCGGCGTCGCCGGTCGTCGGCGTACCGGCATCGAGCGGCGGCGCGTTGCCGTGTTCGGCGTCGACGAGACGCTGGTCGTCACCGGCCTGGGCGGTAATCCAGTCGCGCAGGATGCGGCCGGCCTCGTCGAGCACGACGTCGAAGCCTTCTTCGTCGTCCTCCTCGTCCTCTTCCTGCGCGCCGTCGAGGCCATCGATCGCTGCGCTCTCGTCGGCATCGTCGTCGCTGTCGGTGTCTTCCGGCAGCGGCTCGAGGCCGCGTGCGACGCGGATTGCATTCTCGCGCTCGCGCTGCTCGCGACGTGCCTGCTCGTGTTCGGCGCGGCGCGTCTGTTCGACCAGCGACACGGCGGTCTTTGCGCGGGCTTCCTTGATTGCTTTCTCGGTATCCAGGATCGCCTGGAAGGCGGTATCGTCGTGGATGCGCCGTTCGTGGTCGCGGCGCACGTGCGGCAGGCTGTCGGCCGCGAAACTGACCGGCGTGTAGCGCGCCGGCTGGATC
>Ga0180430_10000271_pt1 | contig 58336 bp, 63 predicted proteins | sample SS_ome_9_FD_132999 | JGI IMG/M metagenome (GOLD analysis project Ga0180430, IMG submission 132999) | Hypersaline lake sediment archaeal communities from the Salton Sea, California, USA - SS_1_S_2 metaG | ecosystem: Environmental > Aquatic > Non-marine Saline and Alkaline > Hypersaline >...
ATCGTTCTAATGATTTTGTTGATGGGATTATAAGAACTAGAAAACTTCTTTTATCTCTTATCAATCTCAATATCCCCTGTGCGACAGAATTTCTAGACCCACTAATTGCCCCCTATATTGACGATCTAATCACCTGGGGTTTTATAGGAGCTAGAACAACAGCATCGCAACCTCACAGACTCTTATGTTCAGGGTTTTCTTTTCCCATAGGTTTTAAAAATGCTGTCGATGGGAATGTAGAACTTGCAATACAAGGAGCTTATGTCGCAAAATCACCTCATGTTTTTCCAGGAATTGATCAAAACGGTCTAATTGCTAAACATCATTCAAAAGGAAATCCTTATTCACATATTGTCTTAAGAGGAGCTAATAACTTTTCTAATCATGATGAAACCTCCGTTAACAAGATTGCAAAGGCACTAGAAAAGTATAAGCTTGAAAATAGGCTTATTATAGATTGTGCCCATGGAAATAGCCAAAAATGCCACATACAACAAAAGCAAGTGTTTAAAGAAGTCTTTTCTCAAACTCTTAATTCCAACACTCCTATTATGGGCATCATGCTAGAAAGTTTTCTTAAACCAGGCTCACAACCCTTATCTGAAGACCTAGAATATGGAGTTTCTGTTACTGATCCATGTATTAGCCTTGAAGAAACTCAAAAATTGATTGAATGGGCTGAAGCTCTTATCGAAGAAAAGTGTCTAGCTTTGTAGCTCTAGGTACTTTTGTCGTATTTCTTCTACACGCTTTCTATTAACACCTAAATCACTATAACCCACTCTAGAAGCGCTTCTAACATCGATGATGTTTTTCTCTCTATCGATTAAAAACTCAACATCATCAGTAAACCTAAAGATCTTTGTTACAAACTCAGCATGAATATATTCATCTGTTTGTTCAACGATTTTAGTTCTAGACATTCTCTTTATAATCGCTGCAATTTGTTTAAGGTTCTTTTCTGCATTTGTAAATACTGGAAAAGGCTCAATTGCATGTTTTGCATCTGTAGCTTGACTATGCACACAGTTAGGGGTATTGGGACAAGGAGAAAGGCTCATAATTAAAAGTAGTATTTTTATCATTTTGATTTTTTTGTGATTGTTTAACTTTGATGATAGCAAATGTCACTATTTTAATTCTATTTCAACCTAGGATCTAATTGACTAACAACTCTTTTCTTAGTTTTTCTATATGTCTTATTGTTAGTGGTTTGTTGTTTTTAATGGTGAATATTTGCAATGGCATTGCAAATATTCACGTAAAATAAAGACTTATGCTATACTTACCAATAAGGAGATAGCTCATGATATACAAAAAAAGAGTCTTAGAAGAAAAAGTCAAAAAATATCTTAAGAATTTTAGTGTAGTTGGTATAACAGGTCCAAGGCAATCAGGAAAATCAACATTGCTAAAACATCTGTTTGGCAAGGAATACACTTACGTAACTTTTGATGATTATCAAATTATGGATTTTTTCTACGAAGATCCAAAAAGATTTATGAATACATATAAGAACAAGGTTATCTTTGACGAAGTGCAGAAAGTTCCTGAATTATTTTCCTATGTAAAGATTGCTGTAGATGAAGACAGAAAAAATTATGGTAAATTTATTCTTACTGGATCATCTCAATTTAATCTATTAAAACACATTACAGAATCATTAGCTGGTAGAATTGGTTTACTTTCATTACTTCCTTTTGAATACTCAGAGGTACCAGACAAACAAAAAGAATCTTCAATCTTTAAAGGAGGATACCCTGAACTTATTGAAAGAGACTATCAAGAATCTTCGGCTTGGTATTCTGCCTACCTAGAAACCTACTTAGATAAAGACATCAGACAGATGCATAACTTAGGACATTTGAGAGACTTTAGAAGGTTTCTGTCTATTTTAGCAGCTAATACAGCAAATATTTTAAATTATTCAAATTTAGCAAATGATTTAGGTGTGGCAGTAAATACAGTGAAGAGATGGATTTCCATACTAGAAGCTTCCTACATTATTTTTCTCTTGCAACCCTTCTACTCTAATCTTGGTAAAAGGATGATAAAAAGCCCAAAGATCTATTTTTATGATACAGGTTTAGTTTCTTATCTTACTGGGATTCGATCAAAAGAACTTTTTATGAAAGGTCCTATGAAAGGCGCTTTATATGAAAATTACATAGTATCTGAAATGAAAAAGTTTACAAATCATAGAAAGTTAGAACACTCGCTCTATTACTACCACACGACACAAAAGGTTGAAATTGATCTTATTATTGACAAAGGAGTTTCTAAAGATCTTATTGAAATTAAAAATAGCATGACTTTCAAAACACCTATGATTAAACATATATCAGACCTGAAAGAAGAAGCAGACAATGCTTATCTAGTTTATCAAGGTAAAGATATGAAAATTGATGAAAATTTATTTATCTCTAATCATAAAACCTTCTTTGAACAGTATGCTAAACAAAACAAATAATCTTAAGTTTTACTCTTCAGAAATCAATAAAGGTTTTACCCATAACTTGTGAGTCCAGGAGTTGATCACCTCTCCTTCTTCAGAAACAATATCAAGCTTATATGATAAAATTGGGTTTTTATTATTAGGATCTAAAGGAAAATAAAACTCTGTTGTAGAAGATCCCTTACAGATCTCTTTAGAAAAGATTTTCTCTGTAAGATCACAAAAGATCACTTTTCCTCTAATAAAAAGCTTATCATCACCCTCATAGCCAGAAGCATCCCAAGAAACCACCAGCCTTTGTCCGCAAGGAGGACACTCTTGCAAAGGGTCTGGGGTATCTACGTATGTACTTGCCAGCTCTCTGCAGTTTACTTTTTGTTGTTGAACATACAAAAAGTTTGAACAAGAACTCAAAAAGAGTATTAGAGAAAAAAATAAGATCTTTTTTGGTTTACATCTCATAAATAAAAAGAATACACTTAAATTGATGAACAAAGCAACTAAAGATCTCTCTCTGTCTTCTCAAACCGTTATAGGTGTTGTCTTTTCTAAAGATCAAAAAGAAGTTCTTTTGATCAAAAGAAGAGATGTTCCAGTGTGGGTTTTACCTGGAGGAGGAATAGAAAAAGAAGAGACTGTAGAACAAGCTTGTGTAAGAGAAGTTTTAGAAGAAACTGGATTTCATGTAAAAATCTTAAGAAAAGTGGGCGAATATTTACCCATGAATAGACTAGCAAGGTTTACTCATCTTTTTGAATGTGAAATCATCAATGGTCATCCAACAACAGGCCTTGAAACAAAAGAAGTACGTTTTTTTCCCGCTAAAAAACTACCTAAACTAATGCCACCACCCTACGATGAATGGGTATTTGATACACAAAAAAAACTCAAAGGCTTACTTAGGAAAAAACTTACTAGAGTAAAATACTCAACTCTACTTTTTCACCTTTTCCGTCATCCGATTTTAGTGTTAAGATACCTACTTTCTAAGATTGGCCTAACTATAAATACTTAATCTACCATTTTCTTAGGGTCTATAATCTGATCAAACTCTTTTTCAGATAAAAGGTTTAACTCTAATGCAGCTTCTTTTAACGACTTATTTTCATGATAAGCTTTTTTTACAATCTTTGAGGCTTTGTCATAACCAATCTGCTTGTTTAAAGCAGTAGCCAACATTAAACATCTATCTAAATACTCTTTGATCTTAACTTCATTAGCCTCAATTCCAATAAGACACTTTGCAGTAAAACTATTCATACTATCAGAAAGTAAATGCACTGAATCTATTAGATTTGAAATCATAAGAGGATTATAGACATTTAACTCAAAATTCCCCTGACTGTTAGCTATACAAATCGCTGTATCATGACCAATTACCTGAACACAAACCATAGTAAGAGCTTCTATTTGCGTAGGATTTACTTTTCCTGGCATAATAGATGAGCCTGGCTCATTTGCAGGCAATATAAGCTCTGCAAGACCACATCTTGGCCCAGAAGCTAAATGTCTAATATCATTTCCTATTTTCATAAGATTGGTTGCAAGTAATCTTAGGCTAGCACTTGCTTGCACAAGTGCATTGTGGGCTGATAACTCTGCAAACTTATTTTCTGCAGAAATAAATGTATGCCCGGTTAAATCTGTTAATACTTTTGAAACTTCTTTTCCAAATTCTTTTGGAGCATTGATTCCAGTACCTACAGCTGTACCACCAATAGCTAAGTGAGATAGTGGCTCTATTGTTTTTTCAATCTCGGTTTTACAAGATTTTAATAAGGCTACATACCCTGTAAACTCTTGAGATAATCTTATAGGCGTAGCATCCATTAAATGAGTTCTTCCAACTTTGATAATATGAGAAAAAGCTTTTACCTTTTTCTCCATTTCACCAATAAGCTTATCCAAAGCAGGTATAAGCTTTTTATAAAAAATCAATGTAGCTGATACATGCATTACAGTTGGAAAAGTATCATTTGAAGACTGGCTCATATTTACATGATCATTTGGATGAATAGGATCTTTAGATCCTATTTTTCCACCAGCAAGATCAATTGCTCTATTTGCAACAACCTCATTAATATTCATGTTTGTTTGAGTTCCTGATCCTGTTTGAAATACTTTTAATGGAAAATTCCCATTTAACTTTTCTTCTAATATTTCATCACAAGCTTTTGTAATAAGATCTTTTTTATCTTGTGTTAAATTGCCTAGATCAGCGTTAACCTTTGCACAAGCTTTTTTTAAATAGGCATAAGCTAAAATGACTTCGTGAGGCATTGTTTTATACCCAATGGCAAAGTTTTCTAAAGACCTTTCTGTTTGAGCGCCCCAGAATTTATCCTTAGGAACCTTTATCTCTCCAATAGAATCTTCCTCAATCCTGTAGTCCATACATATCCCCTTTTTTTCCTATATATAAAAAAAGGAGATATTATGCGATGGGTTTAAGGAGTATTGAAATCTCCATCAAAAAAACACTTCCATCGATTTGAGTGATAATCGTTTATTATCGTGTATACTTTCTGAGGAAAGTTAGCTTTATGCATTTGTAGATAAGAAAGTCTATAGAAGAAATTTTGAACAGCGTTACTATCTCTATAATATTTAGCTAGAAAATCAGTTATTCCTATACACCAATGTAACTCTAAGTTGTTTAGCTGTTTTAATTTTGTTAAATAGAACAACCCATTGTCAGTGATATTTTTACACGATCTCATTGATAGTTTTTTAAGGGGCATTGTTGAAATAATTTCTAGGCCTTTATTTGTAATTTTTGAATCATTTATACAAAGATATTCCAGTTTACTATTTCTAAAAAACTCAAGGCCTTTATCTGTTAATCCATAAAACCTATCTAAATCCAGATACTTCAATGGTAAATCTTTTAAATGGATAAGACTTTCTTCTGTGATATTTTGCTCTTTTTCATAGGGTGCACTAAAACAAAAACACATATCTAAGTGCTGTAATTTTTTTAAATGTTGTAAGTGAAAAATACCCGCGTTAGTTAGTTTTTTGCAATGAGCTAAATTTAAAAAAGTAAGATTAGGGTAAGTTTTCACTATAAACTCTAAATCACTATCTGTTAATAGTATCTCGCAATTTAACTTTTCAACCTTTAGTGGATCCATAAATGGAGTTAGTTTAATAGTGGACTTATCATCAATATATAATTTATCAAATATTTTTAAATTTGAAGTTGGTTTATTAGGCTCACTTATCCATTCCCCTTTGAGTTCACGGGGTGTTTTTGAACGAAGCTTTAATAAGTGTTCTTTCATTAAACCATGTAGAACCTGGAGTTTATGCTAATCTTTAGAGCTTTTTTGAAATTTGCGTAAATATATAGGCTTTATTCTTTGCTTTTTTCTTTTTCTATTAAATCTAGTAACTTGTTCTAATTGATTTGAAAGTCTACCTAAAATCTCTTGAGCATTCATAATTTTCTCTGGATTGGACCATGTCCAGGTAGATGTTACAAAACCAAATACTTCCTTTTGTAGTGTACTAGTTCTTATTGCTGTCATTTAAACCTCATTTAAAATGACAAAGAAGCTTATATAAGTATGAAAAAAAACATCAATAAAAAAATGAGAAAAAGACCTCCAAAGAGGTCTTTTTAAAATGAAATTAGTTACCACCAATAGTAACTACAGATCCATCAAACTTTGTTAGAGAAAAGCCAGGAAAGTCTTCATTGATAAGGCTTGCTTCATTTTCTAAAACATCTAAAGCTATTTTTTCACCAAGTAAGATCCCTTCTATCCCATCACTTCTATAGTGAACACCGGCATGATCTCTTCCTAGAGCAATATTAGCTGCAAGTTTATTAAGCTCATTTCCAATAGTTAAAGTGCCTGGATATGCTTCTAAAGCATCATTAGTTGCATTTGGTTGCAAAGGATTTGGTATTTCAAAGTTTTCATTGTAGTATGCTTTTAATATTGTAACTGCAGCTCCCATAAAAGTTGCATGACCTGCAGGATACGATGGATGTGTAGGACTTCCTTCAGGATAAGCAACTGGTAAAAAGTAAGAACCAAAAGCAGAAAATATCTCATCTAGAGCTTGAGAGTTAATTAACTCAGAGGAAATTCCCATGTTCACACTATTTGCTTTTTGCATCTGCACGTAAAATCCATACTCTTCAGGACGAAGTCTTCTATGCACTTGCCACTTTTGAAACCACGCAGCTTTTAACCCTTCTTGTACTGCTACTCTTGTAAGACTAAGAATTTCTCCAATACCAAAAGTAACAAATCCCACTTGAGTTCTGTTATTAAAGTAAGGATTGTTTGTATCTAGCGCATCTGTTCCAAAAGAATCTAAAATAAGAAGTGCACTTAAAGCTGCTTGCTCTGGAGTATCCTGATGAACATACTCTCCAAGATCTCTAGGAGTTCTTAAAAATGTCATTGTTGGATCAAACGTAATCGTATTTCCGGTGTCCCCTCCTTTCACAGTGGTTAACCAATCATTAAATGTTGTATTAAAGTCATTTGCTGTAGATTGAATTGGAACCATCTGCTCAATGGGTATATCAGTTGTTCCATAAGGAACTGGAAGATAAAAAAACTGAGAAATATAAGGACCTATTAAATCTCCAGATGTATTTCCTCTTAAGAAAGTTTGAGCAGTAACAACCCCACCAATTTTAGGTCCTTTAAAATTGGATAAAGTATTTAATTCATTAATAGCATCGGCTACTGTAGCATTTGTATCAAATTCATTAAAAGGTACATCTCTAACAAGCGCCGTCCAATATACTTCTACCATCTCTCCTGCAGATTCTGCAGAAGCAAATGTAGGTGCTGGAGGAATGGTATTAATCCAACCATCATTCCCAAGTAAAGAACAAGTTAATGATGCTTGCGGGTTAACAAGCTTATAATCTCCCAAACCAATTTGAATATCATCGTATAAAGAGTTATCTCTGCTTGTTAATGCTTGTACAAGAGATTCAAAAGCTGAAGTATTTGGAAAACCATTAGAATTATGCGCTAACCCTTTGTTAAAACTCCCTCTTAAATCATCATATAAACTTTCATCACCATTATTCTCTTGCACTCCTCGAGATTTTTCAATGTCAAAACCTGCAGCATCAGCTTTAACTGTAAAAGCGTGTACTCGCCTTTGAGCTCTTTGGATTTGGAAAAACTCTTCATTTGTTATTGAAAAACAAAAAACTGGTAGGCAGATAAATATATAGATAAACTTAGACATCTTTTTTCCTCCAAATCTTAAAATTTATAATCTAGTACAGCTCTTAACCCAAGCTCCCATCTTGTTAGATCAGGAAACTCTAAAACTCCACCAGATGTATTTGTTTCAGTGATTTTACCAAATTGATTCCAATCGAAAAATGGTATCCAACTAAAATAAAAGCACCCAAAGCAAGTTTGTATCGGTCTTGTATAAATAAACTGACATCTTAACCCATATCCCCAATCTGGATCTAAATCGATTCCTAATAGATCTAAATTAGACCAAACGTCTGGCCTAAACTCAAATTGAAGTTGATAAGCATCACAACAACTATCCCACTTGAAATAAACACCTAATGGAACAAACAACTTATCATACTGGTATTTTAACGCTGCAGTCCTAGGCTCTTGGACATTTTCAAAACGATCCCATCCAAAACCAACATATGGTTTAATACACACACACCGATAATAAAAACCTCTTGTAAACTCTAGCTGTAAAAAATACTCACTCGTGCTACTTGTTTGACAAGGATCTCCCACAATTCTACAAGCATTCCAAGTGCCTTCAAATGTTAACTTAGAAGAACCATAACATGTATCTAACCAAAGACCTGTTGTCACTCCCCCAGCATACCCGTCTAAGTCCGATGGGTTATTAAAATCTAAATTTACATAATTAAAATGTGGTCCAGCAAATATCCCATATTCATATCCAGATAAAGTGGATAATGAAAAAAGTAATATAAGTAGCTTCTGTATTCTCATAAAACTTGCCCCTAAAAATTTAAGAAAAAATTTACCTAAGGAACCAATATATATCCCTAAGTCATACAAAGCAAGGAGAAATAAAAAACTTTATTTTAATTAAATTAAAATACTTACAATAAACTTAACCAAATTTTTAAATATGAGTTGTATTTCAAAAATTTTATCATGTGTTTCTTTATGTACAGCAATGCCTCAAGAAACAAAAATGCCAAATTATAATTGGCCACAGGCTATCCATGCAGATAATATGAGGATGGAGTTTGTTACAAACAATAGCAATGCTTTTAGGGCTATTTGTGATATGTATCAGTTAGATCAAGCTGAATTAGCTCAAGAACTTGAAACTATGGCTATCTGGTGTATCTATAATGAAAGCAATCAACCAATTGGTGCTATTCAACTAGATTACTATCATACATTAGAAAATTTTGAAAAGCAGGTTTCAGACAAACCTCTTGCAAAGAAATTATTTGAATCTAAGAAGTTTTTAGAAATCTCTTATGCTCTTACAGATGAAAATCATGGAAAAGGACTAGGATCTAAAGCTGTAAAAACTTTTATTGATCTAGCATTAACAACTACTTGGGGAAAGCATATCTATGCAGTTGTTGATGAAGATAATCCTGCTTCTATAAAGATTTTAGAAAAAAATGGATTTTCATATTTAGGAAATTACATTCACGAAAAGACTCAAGACAATACAAGAGTTTATTCTCTATAAACAAAAGGCCCTTAGGCCTTTTGCTTTGATTTAGGATACGCAAGCAGGGGTAAATTCACATCTACGGTTAGCTGTTTTTTCTTTTTCCTTCTTGGTTCAGAAGCTAGGTCCTTTACGAAATCATTTTCAATTGAATATCTAGTAGGGTATTGAAATTGAAGTACATATGGAAGAGAAGTATCCTGTAAATTTAGATCCCTCAACTTTTTTAAGCGTTTTAAGCTAACTAAATCTCTAGAAGAGCGAATATTTGTACAATTTCTTAAACTCAATACTTCTAATGTAGGTATTTTAGATATTAACTCCACTCCACAAAAAGTTAGCCCCTTAAATCCAAACAGATACAATTCTTTTAAAGGAAGCGGCTTTAAATAATGTAAAAATATCTCAGTTAAATTTGGAGCCTTAGGAGAATCTTTAAAACAACCATCTAGAATTAGTACCTTTAGATGTCTCAACTCTTTTAAATTACTAATCCCTCTATTTGTTACATTTTGACATTCCTCTATGTTCAAATATCGTAAATTCTTCATAGTCGAAATTATTTTAAGACCAAAATCTCCAACTTTTGAGTAGCTAATTTGTAAAACCTCAATTTGACTTCCCCTAAATGGGATTAAATCTTTACTTTTTAACTCATGCCATCCATCTAAATCTAATCTCTTTAGCGGTAATTTTTTTAGATTGACTAGGCAGTCACCAGTCAAGGGCGATTGTCCGTATACAAAATTATTTTTACTTAATCTTAAAGCACGTAATTTAGTTAATTTTGCAAGATAAGAAACTCCTATATTTGTTAATTTTTGCCTACAGCATAAGTCAAGACGGGTTAAATTAGGATAAGTCAAAACTACTGCCCTTAGCTGATCGTCGGTTAAATCGCTACACGTTAATCGTTTAACTTTTTTAGGGTTTAATAAAACAGTTCACTTTTTGAAACACTTCGTTTTGTTATAAGACCATTTTCTATTAGGGTTTTTATAATACTGTTCACCTTAGATTCAGAATCTTTTTGTTCAGTTTTGATTCTTTTAACAGAGGGGTATACCGTTACTGTTGCTACCATTTGTACCTCGAAATTTGACTAAGGTAGGCATTTTTATAACAATAAAAAATTTAAGTCTATAGAAATTGAAAGAGTAAAAGGCCCGTTAGGCCTTTTACTTAAATAATAAGAAGCGCAAATACTAGCGCAAACAGAGCAAATGACTCTACAATACCAATTGCAGCAAATGACTTACCAAAAAGGCCTGGCTCTTTAGCAGTAGCTTGAATTGCAGTAGCGGCACATTTTCCCTGGTAAATTGCTGATGTCATAATAGCAACTCCAACCGAAGTTCCAACTCCCAATGCTACAAAAGGATCTAGTGTATTTGCATCTAGTTTTCCTTTCATAAGGATCATTAAAATAAATCCATATATTGTTTGAGAAGATGGCATCGCACTCATCGCAATAAACTTACCATGTCCCTCTTCTACTCTTGTCATGACTCCATGAGAAGCCATACCCGCTATCCCACATCCAATCGCAGAACCAAGACAAGAAAGCCCTAATGCAATCCCTGGTCCAATCACTCCTAAATCCATACTTCTTCTCCTTTTATATCTTTCTTAACGGATTAAATAACTTTCCTTCACCTTCATAACACCAATGATACCACTCTAAAAAGTTTAAACGTAGTCCATGAATGACCCCACCCATAAGACCTAGTACAATATTTGTTGCATGTCCTGCTATCACAATAAAGATCCCAAGAATCAATGGAGCTTCTGATGCTAACATATTAAATGTTGAGCCCATAATCATCCCCGCAAGGCCAAGTGCATATAAACGTAGGTAAGATAATACATCAGCAAATACCTGTATGGCATTGATCCCTTCTGTAATTCCCCATAACCCCCGTTGCATAATCGCTAAAACTATAGCTGCTATAAGCCCTCCGTAGAGTAAATAGGGACCTATGGAAAATGCAGTTTGCTTTGCGATTATTCCTAAAAAATGCAACATCGATGTGGCGTTTAATATCGATGGAAAGAAAAAATATCCTCCTATCATAAAAGCTACCCATCCAATTCCTGGCCATGATCTTCCTAAATACCAAAGAAAAGCGATAGTTAGGTGGATCACCCCAAAAAGAAGAGCTACTTCCATAAGGATATTGTCATAAAACCTGTCTAGTGCCTCAAAACTTTCTGAACCACCATCTTTTTTAGTTGTTGCAGCAAAAAACTCTTGTGGTGTTTTTGCTGAAGAAACTTTTGGATACTTACTTAACCATTCTTGATAGACATCATCTTTTTCAGTTAGATGATACTCAGCTTTTTTATTAGCTAAAATTTGAATAACCGAATATTTTCTAAATGAATTATTTGGCGAGATGTCTAAACCAAAAAACGATGCGGTAAATACTCCCCATGTTATCGAGGTAAATGCCAAAAGACCTGTTAGCTTTGTAAATCTTTTTACAGATGCTTTTTTATTTTTAACTTTAAACTGTAAATATAAGAAAATAGCAAGATAGATAAGTCCATAACCTGCATCAGATACAATCACAGCAAAAAAGATTGCAAATGAGAATAACACCCAAAAAGATGGGTCTTTATCTGTATTATCAGGAACATCATAAACACAAACTAGATCTTCACCTACTCTTGAAAAGCCTTTATTCTCAAAACATGTTGGAACTCTATCATGCTTTTCTATCTTTATCTCTTCATAGGAAACATCAAAAGCCTCTAAAAGCCTATTTAACTGCTCAAATTTATTATCTGGCACCCATGCTTCAATCGCAAATAAAGGTTGGTTTGTAGGGTAGTTTACCCCCTCTATTGCTTCTGATAAATTATGTGTGTTTAAATGTTCATTTAACTCTCTTTGAACATTTGGAAAAAACTTAGCTAACGAACGTAGTTTTTCATCAGCTTCTTGCAATTGCTTTTTGGTTTTTTCAAGGTCTTGTTTTAAATCTCTTAAAGATCTTTCAACCTTTATTTCTACAAATGACTCTGGAGAAATTTTCTCTTTTTGAATTGAAACAAAATAATCTAAGTCATACTCAGTACTTATGTAAATAAGCTTTTCATCTTCTACTCTTTGTTTTTTTGTCTTTTGACAAAAAAACTGCACATAAAGATTTGCTTCTTTTTCTAAATAGGAAATATCTTCAACAGAAAAATCTCCTAATGGACAAATCAAAGCAACTTCTTTTTTCATATCATGAATTTGCTTACGAAGATGGCTTATCTCTCTATCCTTTTCAATGATCATATCAACTGTTTTTTCAACTGATACTTTTTCTACTGAAGGAACAACCACAGGCTGCTTTTTTAAGATTTTTAACGCTAGATATAACTTCGAAACAATTTCAGAAGAGGGTGTCTTTTTTGCTTTATTAGAAATAAATTCAATAAAGCCTTGATTTTGTGCTTTTTTGAAAAACCTGTTTACTTCTTTTTCTAAGCCAAAGAATAGAATTTTTTTTAGGTTAATAATCATATGTTTACTTTCTTCAATATCTTTTCTTTAGCAACTTTCGCTTGGGCAACTGCTGATAAATACTGATCTTGTAAAAAGATCTTTATCTTTTTTATGTTTTCCAATGCTCGAGGGATTAAAACTTTATCAAATAAATTAACTCTAATCGATACGTTTCTAAGCTCTTTTTCTAAAGCCTTTTTTTTCTCTTCAACAAGCTTTGCTCTTTCTCTTATTTCTACAAGTGCTTTTAATGCTTTTATCGCACCAGGAAACCATACAGGCATATCAAAAAGGTAAGAGTCTACTTTTTCCATTTCTATACTTCGAAATGCTGGAAACTCTACACCTGCGATGTTTTCTATGGTAGAATTTACTTTTTTTACCCTTACAAAGTCTTGAACATCAAATCTTGTAGGCAAAGAAAATAAAGAAGAAAACTTTTTTATTTCTTCTTTTTGACCTTTTTTTTCTCTTTCTACTTTTTCAAGCTCAGCTTTAGCTTCTGTAACTTCTAACTGCAACATAGCTTTTTTCAATTGCAAAGTAGGTAAATACTTTTGCAATTGATCTAAACGATGTTGCTCGTCACGTAAGGCATTTTTTGTAAGCTTAACTTCCACCATTTTCTTTTTCTTGTTTTGGCCAATACTTTTCTGCTATAGCCCGTTTAATTCTTACTTCTTCAATCGTAAAACACTCAGCTAAAATCTCCCAACCAAGGTTAAGAGCATCTTCAATATCAATGTTTACCTTTAAATCCATCATCTTACTTTCAAAAAGATCTGAGTATTTTAATAATTTCTCGTCCCATACAGAAAGCTTAAATCCCATAGACTGTCTTTCTCTTGCTTTTTTTGAATCAGCATAAAGACGAATCATAGTATTTGCTAAATCTCCATGATCTTCTCTTGTAACTTTTCCAATTACTTGCTGCTTTAATCTAGATAATGAACCAAATGGATCAATCATAGAATCATGTAAGTAAAACTGCCCTTCTGTAATGTATCCTGTGTTATCCGGAATAGGATGTGTAACATCCCCTCCAGGCATAGTTGTTACAGATATAAGAGTAATAGAACCACTATCAACAAGATCAATCGCTTTTTCATACCTTGCTGCTAAATCAGAATATAAAGACCCTGGATATCCCCTATTAGATGGGATCTGATCCATGGTAATTGAAATCTCTTTAATCGCATCTGCAAAGGCTGTCATATCTGTAAGAAGTACTAATACATTTTTACCTTCAGCTGCAAATTTTTCAGCTGAAGCTAAAGAAACATCAGGCACAAGCAAACACTCTACTGGAGGATCTGTTGCCTTATGCACAAACATCACAGTTTTTTCTAATGACCCAGATGTTTCTGCGTTTTCTATAAACGCCATATAATCATCAAATCTTAATCCCATTCCACCAATAATTACGATATCAGCATCTGTTTGGTTTGCAATACGCATTAATAGCTCATTGTATGGCTCACCTGCGATAGAGAAAATTGGGATCTTTTGTGACTTTACAAGACAATTAAACATATCAATCATTGGAATGTTTGTCTTTACCATCTCTCTTGGAATGATTCTTTTTATCGGATTAAATGATGGAGTATTGATATCAATCTTTTCCCCAACAACTTCAGGACCATCATCTATTGGTTCTCCAGAACCATCAAACCTTCTTCCTAAAAGATCGTGAGAATAAGTGATACTCATCTGCTTTCCTAAAAAAGAAACTCTATCTCCTGTCGAAATCCCTCTAGTATTTTCAAACACCTGTAGAGTAACAAGTTCCTTTTCAAAGCGAATGACACTTGCAAAAGTTGTTGTACCATCACTTTTTTCAATCTTTGCCATTTCACCAAGACCAACATCTTTTGCAGCAACAGTAATCAGGTTTCCACGCATATCTAATATGCGGTCATAGACTTTCTTCATTGATTTGCTATCCTTTCTTTTATCCCGTTAATGGCATTTTTATAATCATCCGACTGATATGGAAGGTAATTGATATTCTTTACTTCACTTTGTAATGAAAAGAAAAAACCTCTTGCATCTTCATGAGATTCAAACTTGAATTCTTTTCCAAAAATCTCATCGATTAACGAAAAAATCTCAATTTGTCTTTCTAAAGGACAATAACTATCTTCTTTATCAAATGCATTTTGTTGAAGGTAACAAATGTCATATAACTCACTTTTTAAATAGATAATCATCTCATCTAAAGCAGTTCCTTCTTCTCCAACAACTTCCATTCTTTTTCCAATCTCTTCACCTTCTTTTAAGATATGAAAAGCTCTTTTTACTTTGTCTCCCCATCCTTTTAAAGAAGATGAAAGCTCTTTACCAACTTTGTCTTGATACTTTGTCCAAGAAATTAGTGGATCTATCGCTGGATACCTTCTTGCATCTGATCTAGCTCTTGATAAACCTAGAAATGCTCCAACAACAGACAATGTACATTGTGTTACCGGCTCTTCAAAGTTTCCACCTGCAGGAGAAACAGATCCTCCGATTGTTAAAGAACCTACCTTACCTTCTCTTGACTCAACAACCCCAGCTCTTTCATAAAAGCTTGCTATTCTAGAACCTAAATATGCAGGGAAAGCTTCTTCACCTGGAATCTCTTCCAACCTACCACTCATCTCTCTCATTGCTTGAGCCCATCTAGAAGTTGAATCTGCTAAAAGCAATACATCTAGTCCCATCTGACGATAATACTCTGCTATTGTAGCTCCCATATATACAGAAGCTTCTCTAGCTGCTACCGGCATAGAAGATGTATTACAAATAATGACTGTTCTATTGATTAGTGGCTCGTTGGTTTTTTCATCGATAAGCTCAGGAAAGGTTCTTAATACCTCTACAACCTCTCCAGCTCTCTCACCACAAGCTGCAATGATTACTATATCTACAGAAGAATACTTTGATAAGTGATGCTGCAATACAGTTTTTCCAGCTCCAAAAGGTCCTGGTGAACAAAATGTTCCCCCTTTTACTACCGGAAACTGTGTATCTATAATTCTTAAGCCTGTATCCATCATTTTTTCAGGAGAACGCTTTTTACCCTCTAAAAGACCTGCTTTAATTGGCCATTTTTGTAGCATGGTAAAAGTAACACTGTTTCCATTGGTATCTTTTGCCTTTACAATTGGATCTTCAATTGTAAACTCACCTTCAGACTCAATAGACTCAATCGTATATTTTCCATACTTTGAAAAAGGAACAAAAATACTATGCTCAAACCTTCCTTCTTGAACAACTCCTAGCTCATCTCCTCTTTCAACAATATCTCCAACTTTTTTCTTAGGTGTGAACTTCCACTTAGCTTTTCTGTCTAGTGAGTTTCCTGTAGCTCCTCTTTCAAGATACAAACCATGTGTTTCAGCGATCGTTTCTAAAGGATTTTGTAAACCATCATAAATTGAAGTTAAAAGACCTGGGCCAAGTTCTGCTTCTAGTAGATTTGTAGAAAAATGTATCGGAGTGCCAAGTTTGATTCCAAATGTTGGCTCGAAAACTTGTAGCTTTGCCTCTTCATTTGCAATCTCAATTACTTCAGCAGTAAACGATTCGTTATCTAAAGTAATCATCCCTATTTCACCTTGACGAATATTTCCGTCAAACTGAACATAAATCAAGTTGCCAAAAGCTCTTGTAACTTTCCCTGTTGCACCATTTTGAATTTGAGCTTCCATTATCTATTCCTTATTTTTTATGCAATTTCATCTACTATTTTGTCCCCTTCTTCTTTATCGAGCTTACTCATTTCTTCTACGATTCTTAACTTTGCAAGATATCCAATAAGCTGATCGATCGAAAAAGGGTTTTCAATAAGTAGTCTATCGATCATGTAAAATTGAAATTTCATATACTCTGTATATAAAGTCAGAGGATCTAATTTTTGATTACCTAAGATTTTTGCCAATTCCTTATAGTCAAATCTCTTGTCTGAATAATTGTTTTTTCTCTTCAATAGATCTTTAATATCTAAATCAGATAAATCTTCAAAAAAAAGCTCTTTACCCACATCTTCTGTAAAAAATGCTGTCTTCAAAAGTCTAATAGAGCGCTGTAAGACAAAATAGTCTTTTAAAAATCCCTTTTCTTCATAAATCATCGTCTTAAAAAAAGAAGATAAAAGCTCTGGGAAATAAGTAATTCTCTGCTCTTTTTCTGGATACTTTTTTAAAAAATCAAAGACAAAATCTGGTAACACCGTATCTACAAGTAAAGCCTCATCTATCCCTTTTTTATCTAAGTACCCCCAAGGATCTAAAGGCTTTTCTCTCCAAAGATTCACTAAATTCTGACAGTCAAAATAAAGTAAAAACCTTCGCACCTTCTCAAAATCTTTTCCTTCTATATTCATCTTGTAACTAAAAAACAATTGATGAAAATCTATAGGAGGCTTTTTACCAAACTCCAGAGTTGGTAGAGAAGATATTAGAAAGTAATAATCAGTCATATATTAAACGTTAAATACAATCTGACGAAACTCTTTTTGTAAAAAGCTTGCGATAAGCTCTTTAAGCGCTTGGTCCGAAAGATCGATTGTGATTTTTTGATCAACCATTTTCACCTTTACCCCAGCGGCAAAGTCTTGATCTATCACTTTTTCTTTTTGTAATTTATCTTTAAAACGATTGATAAGCTCTTTTACAAACTCATCTCGATTAACCTTTTTAGGTATAAACACTTCTAAATCAGTTGATAGACCTTCTTTATCAATGGCCTCAACGATTGCTTTGACAAAATCTGTCATTACCTGTGTATTAGAAACTTCTTCTTGAATCATTTTCTGAAGATCTTCAGAAAATAGATTTTTCTCTAAAGACTCTCGAAGTTTTTGATAGGCATTTCTACATGAGAGATTTAACGATGAATCGAAAATCTTTTGCTTTTGCTCGATTTCCTGATCTAAGTCTGAAAGAATTTGCTTTTTCTTGTTTTCTGCTTGTAAAACAATCTCATCTGCTTTTTGTCTTGCACTATCTAAAATGTTTTTTGCTTCTTCTTGTGCGGGCTTCAGTGTCTCTTCTTTTAACAACTGACAGATTCTATCTACTTTTTCTTTTCCTGTTTGCATGGGCAATCCTTTATCTTGCAGTATAGACAACTCGTTATTTTTTTTCCTCCTTTTTCCGAAGACAATCAAAAAGGCCCATAGAAAATATTTGAATAAAATTATTCTTGATCGATTAAATATAGTCTGTAACAATAAAGTTTGATAATAAAAAGTAGTACATAGATGAAAAAGAGACTTTTCTGTCTTTTATGCCTTATAAGCTTGTCTACAAAAGTAATTGGACAAGAAAGCTGCAACGCTTCTTGTACTCGCTACTGTTGCAGAGGCCAGTCTTCTGTCTATGGCTCATCTTATAGTGTAGGCTCTTCTATGATGACTTGGGGAGTTTTATTCTTTGTAGGTATTGCTCTTCTAACATTTTTTATCTCTCCTTCTCATGATCACGATGCGTCAAATGACAATCCAAATGATGATACTTAAAGGATTTTTTTTTCTTTTCCCTTTTATACTTTTTGCAAAAGAACCTATTTGTGTATTCACACCTCCAGAAAATTTTTTAGCTCAATCACCAGATAGATACCCGCCATTTGTAAAAATTGCTTTTTCAGGGACAGAAGAAAAGCATTATCACCCCACCATCAACTTAGCTATAGAAAAAAACTCAGGCCCAGAAAAAGAATTTTTAGAGTGCGTTGAAAAGCTCCAAAAGAAAAAAGCTCGCTCCAAATGGAAAAAACTTCAATCTATTGAAACTTTAGCAGGTAGAGCAACTCTTTTTGAAGATGAATACCCATCTTCTTCAGGAACTGTAAAAATCTATCAAGCAATTTTAGTAAAAGATGACACAGCTTATTTACTTACTGGATGCAGCTTAAAAAAAGATACTCAAAAGTATTTTCCATTATTTAAAAAATCCTTCCACTCTCTATCTCTTACTGACAATCTTCTATCTCTTATAAAAAATGAAACTGAAAAAGATCTTCTTATAAAAGAAGCTGAAAAAGTTAATAAGAAATCCTTTAAAAAATTCCAAGACAAGGTGAAAAATAATTTTGCTCACTTAGGATCATATTGGCAAATCCTTTACCTTAAACAAACATTAGAAAAAACTCAGTAAACTTCCTCTTCTCTTTTTAATACTTGTAATGGCAACCCAATCGTATAAGATTTTTTTGTAACAAGTGCCGCGCCTAAGTCAGCTCCAATAACAGTTGCTAGTTTAGAATAAGATATACACATTAACGCTGATGATAGATAGGCTATCTGCCTTGCATGACGATTACCAATCATAAAAGATCTTGTTTTGAATAAAGCATATGTAGGAAGAGCGAAATCTTTCATGATTTTCGCTCCCAATAAAGCATAAAAAAAGGTTTTTAATACTTTTTTTTGCCTGCTTGCTGGGTATCTAATTGCTTAACATGTCCAGCTAGTGAAACTAGAGCAAATGGATAAACTAAAAAGGTCATATTCTCTCCAAATTGAAAATAAGAGAAAATGACCTTATACTTTTAAATCATATAAATGTTTTACTTAGAAATCATGAATATAGGTGATTTTCACTCCATTTTCCTTTAAAAAGCCTAATACGTCTTTTAGAGAACTTACATCTACATCTAAAGAGATGTATTTATGAGTGGGTTGTTTAGTGCTATACGATGGAACATCAGTCTCATAAAGTGACTTACATCCTTTTAACCCTTCAGTAGGATTTTTCTGAGATTGTTCTACTTCTATGTCAATTTGAACCTTTTTTTGACCTGCAATATTGATTGTATCAATTCCATTTGCTGATAACTTTTTTAATATATCGTTAAATGGAAAATAACGAGGTATTCTAATGTGTTTTAAATTAGAGTTCTTAAAGCTGTGTTTAAGCTCTATTCTCTCATCGAGGTTTTCTAACCGTCCATTATCTCTTACAAGCATATGAATCATATCAGGCTCTTTAAATGCTTCAGAATTGTACATCCAAGAAAAAGGAGCAGAAATAATTCCTTTAGCAATAAGTTCTACAGTAGCAAAAGTTGCTAAAGATAAGTTTCTTAATGTATCAGCAGAAAAACATGCTTTAACTAAACCATTTTCTGTCTTAGTTGAATTCCAATATTCACTAAATCCCTTCCAGATAGAACCTACTCTTTTAATATAAGGAAAATCATAGAAAGGAGTGTGTTCAATAAACTCACAATAATCTTGGCTTATTTTTTGATACTCTCTTTCTACAGATCTATTAGATTGCTGTAACTCACCATCTTTGTAAGGAGATAAAGGGAAAAGATAAGATGCAATCCCTTTAATTGCATACTCTACAGTATTAAAGCACGTGATTACAAGATTCATCATGTTATATTCAGATGTTAACAACTTAGAAAAACTAGCATGTTTTCTCGCTGCATCCCAAGAATTTTTGTATACTTTCCAAGCTGAAGCAATCTCTTTAAAGTAAGGATACTGATTAAAAGGCGCTGTTTTTAAAAATTTTGCATAGTTTTGTGCAACTCGAACGTTGTGCCATTCAGACCCTGTAAAGTAAGTTTGTAACTGCTCTCTTTTATACCCAGGCTGAGATAGTAAAAATGGCTCTATATCCTCTTCATTTTCAGGTTGCTTTTCAAACCTAACAAGACAGTTTAGCGTTGAATCACCTTCTCTAATAAAAGGTCCTTTATCTGTTCTTTTAAATCCATGAGCTTCTAAGAGGTTTGTCCAATGATCTAAAGATTGAAAATTTCTAACTTCTTCTTTTTGAACTTTTTCACTCTCTCCAGTAGCTGCATTAAAAACACTATGGACAACATCCACTAATTTTATCATTTTATCCGAATGTGCATCATGGTCCATAAGAATAAAAGAACCGCCAGGTTTTAAAATACGTTTGATTGAATCTATAAAACCATCGATTTTATCTTGCGGAGCATGGTGAAGGCCAATAAATAAATTAACCATCTCAACACTATTTGAAGGAATGTCTTTTTCAGAAATTGGCTCATAATCATTTAAACTTACAAATTGATTATAAGGCCTTGGAAATCCTGTCTGAAGATAATCAGACACTCTCTCTTCGTCATTAATTACAATTTTCTTTCCTGAAAGAGAGATTTTACCTGCGATAGGGCGAATCATTCTACCTGGATAGCCAATTTCAACAAAACCATTTACTCGAGCCTTTTTATCCATGAGTTTATAAACTTGCTCTGCTAAATCTTTTTTTAGCACTTTTAAAGACCGAAGAGCATTCATGTTTGTTTTTATAAAACCGGGTCTAGCTTCCTCAATTCTTCTCAGAAGTTCTGAATAAACCTGCTGATCATCTAAAGATTCATCTTTTAATATATCATCGATAAGTGTAAAAAATTTATCTTCATCAAGTTGCATGAAAATGTTGTTTAAAAACATTGCAAATTCTTTTCTTTGCCCATGCTCTTTATCAAAGACTTGTCTAAAAAATGAAGCTTTACAAAGTGTTTTAGCTCCTAGTTTGTTGACTCTATCTTCTGATACATCTTTGGTATTAACATCATAGCTTTCAAAAGATGTTTGTTGAACTTGACTAACCATTTTTTCTCCTAAATTATGCTGTTAAGTCTTCAGCTTGCTGACCTTTCCCCAGTTTTTCTCTAACATTTGGTAGAACATAATCTTTATAAAGACCATTTACGAAAAGGTGATCAGGATCATATTGATCTTTTTTTACTGCTACATATCTCCATTGAGGATAGGCTTTTTGAAATTGCTCTTTTGTTGCAAAGTGCATGTAAGGTAGATAATAAGAGCCATCACGCTCATTTAAATAATCTATAACTTTTTTCACCCACTTTTCTGTTTTATTGATCTTTTCTGGATTAAGTGGTTGGTTGAAAAAAAGCACTATTGCAAAACGATCTCCCTTGTTTGCATAACCAAGCTTTGAAAGGTTATCTTTTGTTACATAACGAACTGAAGCGTTATAAAGTGGAACATCATTATCTTTTAATGTTTTAGCTAAAAACTTTAAAAAATCATCTAAGTCTTCACCTTTAACAAAATACTCTTGTAACCACTCTGTATCTACTTTTGAATTATTAAAAACCGGATTAATAATTGGACGCATGATCTCATTTCTACTTTGAACTTCTTTGACCTGCATTGCTTTTTTCTCTAGCTTCCAAGCAAGAGAAATTAAACTTTTAAACCTTCTAATACAATGAAGCTTAATTCTATCTAATCTCCATCCTCTTTCAGGCTCATCAGCTAAGGGAGTAATCACTCTTTCGCTGCCTATTTTTACATAGTTAGTCGCAATAGCTTCTCCAAATAGGTTGTTTGGATCTAATGAAAGCCTATAAAGATGCATAGTAATCTTATCATCGGTTAAAATTTTGTTTTTAAAGTAATTAACATAATCACTTGTATCAACAATTGCACTTTGGGTTTCTAAAAGTAGATTGTCTGCTAAGGAAATCTCCGCACTAAGAATAACACCAAATCCACCATAACCACCTGCAACAAGTCCAAATAATTCATCTTCGGGTGTGAGCTTTCTAATATTTCCTTCCGCATCAATAATAGTAAGAGATTTAACTGTGTTAGATAATGTTCCTGAACGATGATCCCATCCATGACAATTTGCTGAAATAGATCCTCCAACACTAAATACGTTTGAAGCCTGCATCACCCTTATTCCCAAACCATACTCATTGGCTTGTCTTTGAATATCTGCCCAAGTTGCGCCACTGCCTACTTTTGCAATTTTTTTATCTGAATCAATCTGAACCTTGTTAAAGTTTTCCATATTCAAAACAATATCACCTTTATTTGGAGGTAGAATTTGTTTTCCTTGGCTCATTTGAGCACCTGCTATAGAAACTTTCTTTCCATTTTCTCTTGCACGATGAATCACTTCTTGTATCTCTTCTATAGATCTAGGAGTCACTTCTTCAACTTCTTCTGAATATAACTTTCCATAGGGAGTCACTTTCCCAGATTCCTTATATTTCATTACAAAATGCTGGGTAACAATGTCAGAACAAATTAACCCTGCAGGAGAACATAAGACTCCCAAAAAACACCTTTCTAAAAGATCTTTGTGCCTAGCTACTTCAACCCTAGCTTTTAATGCTGTAAGCTCATTTTTAGCAGAAAGAACCTTGGTGTAGGCTCTACAAATTTTATAAATCTGAATCGGTACATCTAGAGCTGCAAAAATTGGAAAAGCTATAGTACTAACGATTCTTGCCGCTGACTGATTTAAATAAAAAAAATCTTCTTTACGATTTCCTTCGTATAAAAGATGATCTACCCACTCAGCTGCAACTCCTGATAAAATAAAATTTTTATCCAAAATAAAACCAAAAGTTAATTAAATTAATACGATTATAAACAAAAAGACAAAACAAATCAAAAATAAATAAATTATTTTTATGTATTTAAACGAAAATTATAAGTTTTTGAAAAAAATTTAGGTGTGTTATTATTAGAAGAATGAAAAAATTATTTGTATTATTATTCTTTATCTCCTGTCAAACAACAAAAGCTCCTCTTATAGATTCGAGTACTGGAGTAACAAAAACTCTTATCCCACTAAAAGATTCTTTTTTAAAGCTTTATATAGAAGTATATAAGAGTCCAGAAGAGACCTATGGCTACTTAGTATCAAAAGATTTTTTACTAGATTCGGTTTATGGCAAGGTTCCAATTTCAGTGACTATTGGATCTAATACTTATGAATACACATGTCCAATACATATTGGTGATCAAAGAGTAAGTCTTCCCAATAGCTTAGTCGACAAGATTATTGATAGCATAAAAGAAAAAAATAGGATACATATAGCAATAGAAGGAGAAAATGCTATAATAGAAGGTTTAGAGCAAAACCTAAAACCTATCTATCAAGATATTGTAGAGCGTGGGTTTGATTACCTAGATAAAAACGTATACCAATGAGGGAGAAAATGAGCCAATTAGATCAATTAAAAGAATTGACAACAGTAGTAGCAGACACAGGAGATTTTGAGGCAATTGCTCAATATCATCCAACCGACTCAACCACAAACCCTTCATTGATACTAGCTTCTGCAACTCAACCTGAATATTTCTCTTTGGTAGAAGAAGCTATTTCCTATGGAAAAGAACATGGTAAAGATGACAAACATACAAAATCTCTTATCTTAGATAAAATCTTCGTAAATTTTGGTGTTGAAATCTTAAAACATGTTCCAGGAAGAGTATCTACAGAAGTAGATGCTAGACTTTCTTTTGACATTGATGGTTCAATTGAAAAAGCTCACACCTTAATCTCTTTATACAAACAAGCAGGAATCGAAAAAGAAAGAGTCTTAATTAAGCTTGCATCTACTTGGGAAGGCATTAAAGCAGCCGAGCAGCTTGAAAAAGAAGGGATTCACTGTAATATGACCCTTTTATTTTCTTTAGAACAAGCTGTATTATGTGCTGAGGCAAAAGCTACATTAATCTCTCCTTTTGTTGGAAGAATTTTAGATTGGTATAAAAAAGCAGAAGGTAAAGATAGCTATCTCCCAGCAGAAGATCCAGGAGTTGTTTCAGTAACTCAAATCTATAACTACTATAAAAAGTTTGGTCATCCTACAGAAATCATGGGAGCATCATTTAGAAATAAAGATGAGATTTTAGAGCTTGCTGGATGTGACCTTCTTACAATTTCACCAAAACTTTTAGAAGAATTAAAAACTTCAGATGAAAGTGTAACTAAGAAACTTGATCCTGAGCAAGCAAAGTCATCTTCAATAGATGAAATCAAGCTTGATGAAAAAACCTATCGATTTAGACTTAACGAAAATGCAATGGCAGTAGAAAAACTTTCTGAAGGAATTAGAAAGTTTTCTGCAGACATCGTTAAACTTGAAAAATTTATAGAAGAAAAAATGTAATCTAACAATTACATTTTTTCTTGTTTTATACCTCTAAAAAAATTATGATTCCCCACTAATCTATTTTTAGAGGTAAATATGTCTTCACCATTACTCTGTCCTATTTGTAACTCACCTAATAACCCTACTTCAAAATGCACCCATAATTTTAGTGAAGTAGCTGAAAAAAAATTCGATTTACTGCCTCTAAATTAACAAAACATTCCTTTTCTAGAGGTTATGCTATGAATATAATTTCACCTTCTTCTACTTCCACCTTAAGCTGTTCTCCAGAAAAAAAAGCACTTTTAGTTTGTGCTTGTATAACAACAATAGCAACGATTATTTTTGTTAGCCTTACTACAAAAAGATGAACCCAATCAAAGGAAAATTTAATGACAACAATCGCATACAAATTACATGGCTATAAAATTGGTGAAGGAGACTCCTATTCAACGTCTACAGTAGGTATATATTCTAATAAAGAAGATGCTCTAAAAGCCCTGAATTTTCTTTACAAAATTTCTAAAAATATAAATTTATATGTTTCTGAAATACCAAAAGTAGAACCATTGATGCAACTACTTTTCAGTTATTGTCTCAAGAAGAATATGATAAAGACACCCTTAAAATGCACTCTCAAAAACTATTAAGAACAATTAACAAAAGTGGATATGCAAGGTTATTAAACTTTACTTTTCAAAAGAAAGCTGTAAACATTGTGGAGTGGAAAAAAACTGGGCTACCAAAGAAAAAGAGACTCAAGAGTCAACAGACCTTCACTCTAATACCGAACGCACACTACGTCTTCAGAGAATTTATACACCTGTGGACCCTAGACTCTTACAAGAAAACACCTCAAGACATATATGCCATAGTCAAAGGGTAAAGATTATGGTTTTCTGTATGGCTTTTTGCTCTATTCTAATTACTGTTACCGCAGTTACGGGGACAAATAAATGACTACTAACTTACAAAGAACGTGCAATTGTAATGGATGTAGTTATAAGACATTAACTCAAGCTGGAAATGTTGATTGTCCTAATAAACACCTTTTTAACTATACATGTGCGATACAAATTTTAAACAAAGGGTTTTGCCATTTATGCAAAGAAACAGATAATCGCAATATCACAAAATGGGAATACAATAAAAAACATTGTGATTACATTAGTAACACCTCAAGAGGTTTAACTTTTCCCCCACCAAAACACAAAGTGCTGACAGCTCAAACCATTATACAGCACAACTTAATCCCCTTAAAAAAGCAACTTCTTAGAGAAGGCAAAGAAACTACTATAACAGGTTCTTTTCATGAAGATACAGATACTACTCCCTTACTATATCAAGATAATCCAAGAACTTGTTCACTTTGTAAAATATCAGCGTGTTGCTTGGCTCTTTTAGTTGGATCTGCAACAACAATAGGAATCTTATACTCAAAAAAATAGAAAACGCTATGTCTATACAAAACCCCATTAATTGCTGTAGAAATTGCAGTTATAGCATGTATAAATTTCCTGGAAAGCTTAACTGCTTTTTTAAACATAAAATAAGCTATACCTGCGCAATAGAGGCAATTAAGAAAAACTCTTGTTTCTTATGCTTAACTGAATTGGAAAATAGAAAAAACAAAGATTCAAAGAGCATTACAAATGAAGATGTAGAGTTTTTATCAAAGGGTGTTAAATGCTCAAAGTGGATACCTTTATATGATCCAACGAAAAATACCAATGCTCCTCCCTACAAAATAGTAAACCTCTCTGTTATTGCAAAAAAAATCGATCAAACAGAAACAAATCCTGCGTTAACCCTAAATGCCCCTTTAATTACCCCCTCTCATTCCATAGTTAGAAGAACTAAGATCTGCTCTAAAAAAATGGTTCTTTCTTTTTGTTGTTTATTCATGATTTCTGGAGTAACCCTTACTTGTATTTATTTTAATAACAAAACTTAAAAAAGGTAAAAATGTCTTCACAAACCTATAATTCTTGTTGTAGTAGGTGCAATTATAGTCCTTATAAACAAGTTGGATGGCTAGATTGTCATTACAAACATGAAGTTAACTATAGTTGTGCAATATACTCATTAGCCAAGAATATTTGCACAAAATGCTACGATTTAGAAACCTATAAAATTGATACACTTCACAAAAAAACTCCAAAGGTACGGATTAATAATAAAATCGCCTCATCTGATGGGGACTTTTTTATAAAGGGCAAAACATGTTCAAGGTGGAGTTGGAATCCAATTCTTTCTGATAATGAAAATGAGCCTCCATTTAGAGTTCTAACGCCGGATAAAATAGAAGACATGAGTTATTTGAGGTCAATTCACTAGAAGGAAAAAACCCTTCACCCAATCCAACAACGCCTTTACTTCAATCAAAAAAAGTCTCCTCATTTTCCTTATTCACCAAAAAGAAAACTTGTTTAATTTTAGCTTTGTTTATTACTGTAGGAGGTACTTTTACTTACTACTATGCAAACAAAAACCCTTAATAAATTATTAAAACGGAGTTTTTTATGACACAACCTGTAACTACTATATCAGAAAAATGGATCTTCCTAAACATCTTAACTTTGATAACGGAAATATAAAAGACAAGGCTTATAAACAGATTATATTAATAGGAGGATTAGGTTTTGCACTAGGAGCTGTTCATAGTGAAGGGCTTGGCGTTTTACTAGCCTCTAGTTTTGCCCTTCTTGGTATAATAAGAGGATGTTGCTTTCCACAAGAACGGCTGATAGAAAAGTATAAGGACCATGAAATAATTTCTTCAAAAGATCTTAAACCTTTGATCACAACTATCAGTAAAAGTTCTCTAAATAACAAAAGCACCTATATTCAAAAGCTACGATTATCTTTGCAAACTCCAGAAAGCACTCTCTTAAATATAAGAGCTCGAGAAACAGAGTTTTTTAACTCTTTTGGTCAAATAATAAACTCTATTTAGATGAGGATCTCCAAAAAGGAAGAGAGCAACTGTTTCAAGCATGGGAAAGATACGAAGGTTTAAACCCTAGTACTTATTCGAAAAAAGCATTTGAAGTATTCATTTCTAAACAATTAACAATAGATAACATTGTATCCAAATGGTCTTTTTCACGATATCACAAATTCGAACTTCTAAAATTAAAGTGTGATAAATTCTTTATAAAGATCGAAGAAAGAATGCTTTTTTACATAATAAAAAGATTGAAGAGGAAAAGGCCTTGGCTGGAAGTGAGGCAAAGCCTCAATAAACAAAAAAAAGCGAGGTGAATAACCTCGCTTTTTATAATTGATAACTAAGTTAAAACTTAGTTTGCTGTTTCAACAAGCTCATCATCGAAGTTAATTTCAAACTTCTCTTCAGATGCTCTTTCAACAAAGTCTTCCACTTTCTTATGATACTTATAACCTGTACCACCTGGGATCATATTACCCATGATAAGGTTAGCTTTGTAATCTAGTAAGTAGTCAGTCTTTCCTTCAGATGCAGCATCTGTTAGAACTCTTGTTGTTTCCATAAAGGCTGCAGATGATAAGAATGACTCTGTTCCTAGAGATGCTTTTGTGATCCCTAGTAATACAGGCCCTGCTTGTGCAGGCTTTCCACCCTCAGAAATCGCTTTGCGATTAATTTCATGGAATTTCTTCTTATCTATATCTTCACCATAAAGAAGTGTCGTATCACCCGGATCTGTTACTCTAACTTTTTGTAACATCTGGCGAACGATAAGCTCAATGTGCTTATCATTAATATCTACCCCTTGTAGGCGATATACTTCTTGTACTTGGTTTACAAGATACTTTTGCAGTTCTCTAACTCCACAGATCTCTAGGATCTCATGTGGTACAACAAGACCTTCTGTAAGCTGTTGACCTTTGATTACGCTATCGCCTTTTTGAACGATTAAGTGTTTAGAAAGAGGAATATGATGCTCTTCTTCCATACCTGTTTGAGGATCTTGTACAACAACAATCAGCTTGCTTTTTTGTACTCCTCTAAAGTCCACTTCACCATCGATCTTAGCGATCTCAGCTGTATCTTTTGGTTTTCTAGCTTCGAAAAGCTCAGCAACACGAGGAAGACCTCCAGTAATATCCTTTGTCTTAATAGCTCCTCTTGGAAGTCTAGCAAGAACAAAACCTGCAGGTACTTTTTGTTTTTCCTTCGCAGAAATAATCGCTCCTGAAGGAATCGCATATGTACCGATAAGCTCCGAACAATCTTTATCAGCATAGATAATGATTTGTGGATGAAGCTCACCTCTGTGTTGTTTAACAACAAGTTCTGTAGTTCCAGTTTGCTTGTTAAGGTTTTTCTGTGTAGAAATCCCTTCAACTAGATCTTCATATTTTACATAACCTGGCTTTTCACAGATAATCGGACTACTATGTTGCTCCCACTGACCAACTTTTGTGTTCTTAGTTACTCTAGCCCCATCTTCTAATAGGATTTCAGTACCAAGCTCAACATTGAAAGTTTGTAATGGCTCAATCGATTTTGTAGATAGAAGTTTCTTATACTCTTCAAGTGGTCTACCCTCATCTTTAACAATGTGTAATGAACCATTTTTGTTTAGTACAAGATAATTCCCTTCTTCATTTTTTACTGTACGCAGATCTTGATAGACAAGTATGCCTTCATGCTCTGATACAAGCTCTGGTGTAGCTCCTGCAGATGCGATACCTCCTAAGTGGAAGGTTCTCATCGTAAGCTGTGTTCCTGGTTCCCCGATTGACTGTGCAGCAATAATACCAACAGCTTCACCTTGGCCAATTAGCCTTCCTGAAGCAAGGTTTGTACCATAACACTTCGCACATACGCCACGCTTACTCTCACAAGTTAGCGGTGAACGTATCTTCACAGTTTCTATACCTGCATCATCAATCTCTTCAGCTTGATCTTGAGTAAGCACAGTTCCTGCTCTTGCAAGAAGTTTAGTGCTATCTCCAGGCTGATAGATATCATCACAAATAGCTCTACCAAAAATACGATCTTTTAATGATAGTAGCTCTTCTTGACCTTGCTTAATCGCAGCAACTTCAATTCCGTTTAATGTCTCACAATCATCTTCTACAACTGCCACGTTAGAAGCAACGTCAACAAGTCTTCTAGTTAGATAACCAGAGTCAGCGGTTTTAAGAGCTGTATCGGCAAGACCTTTACGAGCACCGTGAGTTGAGATGAAGTACTCAAGAACCGATAGACCTTCTCTAAAGTTAGAAGTAATCGGATCTTCAATAATCTCACCAGAAGGTTTCGCCATTAGTCCACGAAGCGCTCCAAGCTGTTTAACCTGAGATCTGTTACCACGAGCTCCAGAATCAATCATCAAGAATAATGGATTCATCTTAGTTTCTGAAATTTCAGAAATCAGTCCATAAAGCTTTTCAGATAAAGTTTCTGTTACTTCTGTCCAAATACTAATGATCTTAGAATGTTTCTCACCTGCAGTGATAATACCATCTGTGTATTGTTTTTTCACTATTTCAACACGCTTATGCGCATCATCGATAAGTCCAATCTTTTCTTCTGGAATATAAACATCACATACACCCATTGATAAAGAAGCTTTTGTTGCTTCTTTAAACCCAAGGTTTTTCATGTCATCTAAGAATCTTACTGTCGCTTCAAGACCAACTTTCTTATAACACTCTAATACAAGCTCAGAAAGTTTTTTCTTTCTTAACGCATAGTTTTGGAATCCTAGTTCTTTTGGTACGATTTGGTTAAAGAGTACTCTTCCTGGTGTAGTATCAATGATACTACCATCTATAAGAAGTTTTATCTTCTCGTGAAGAGGTAAACCTCTTCCCATATCATCTTTTCTTCCATCAGTATCTTTATAAAGATCCATATACCAGTTGTAACTTCCAGAAGCTTTAAGAGCTAATAGTACCTCTTCTTGTGATGAGAATATTTTTACTTTCTTATCAAACTTTTCTGGATCATACGTAGGATCAAACATTAAGTAGTAAAGACCTAAAATCATATCCTGTGAAGGCAGAGCAATTGGTTTTCCTGATGATGGAACAAAGATGTTATCTGGTGCCATCATAAGAAGTTTTGCTTCTAATTGCGCTTCAATAGATAGTGGTACGTGTACAGCCATCTGGTCACCATCAAAGTCGGCGTTAAACGCAGGGGTAACAAGTGGGTGTAACCTAATCGCTTTACCTTCGATTAGTTTAGGCTCAAAAGCTTGAATACCTAATCTGTGAAGTGTAGGCGCACGGTTAAGTAGTACCGGATGACCTTTAATGATCTCTTCTAACACATCCCAAACTTCTGGAGATTGTGTCTGAATCATTTTCTTTGCAGATCTAATTGTATATACATACCCAAGATCTTTAAGTCTTTTAACAATAAACGGCTCGAAAAGCTCTAACGCCATTTGCTTTGGTAGACCACATTGGTTTAGCTTTAACTCAGGTCCAACGATAATTACCGATCTTCCAGAGTAGTCAACCCTTTTACCAAGTAGGTTTTGTCTAAAGCGTCCTTGCTTACCTTTTAACATTTCAGATAAAGCTTTTAATGGACGGTTACCAGCTCCCATTACAGGGTGACCATGTCTACCGTTATCAAATAGAGCGTCTACCGCTTCTTGTAACATCCTTTTTTCATTTCTTACGATGACGTCAGGTGTTTTAAGCTTTAAAATCGCTCTTAGACGATTGTTTCTGTTAATTACACGACGATAAAGATCGTTTAAGTCAGAAGTTGCAAACCTTCCACCATCAAGTGGTACTAATGGTCTTAAATCTGGCGGCAGTACAGGTACTGCAGATAATACCATCCACTCTGGTTTGTTTGGAGAGTTTGTAAACGTCTCTACAATCTTTAGTCTTTTTGCAAGCTTCATACGAGCTTGCATAGACTTTGTCTTTTTAAGTTTTTCTTTTAGCTCAACAACTAAGCTTTGTAAAGGCTCAGACTTTAATAGTTCACAGATAGCTTCTCCACCCATTTTACAGGTAAAAGAATCTGGTCCCCACTTATCTAAAGCTTCTCTATGCTCATTGTCATTTAAAAGTTGTTTTTTCTCTAAGTCTGTATTACCTGGATCAGTAACAACATACTCTTCGTAATAAATAACTCTTTCTAAATCAGCCGTAGTCATTCCTAGAATATTTCCTAGACGTGATGGCATTGTTTTGAAAAACCAAATATGAACAACAGGTACTGCTAGATCAATGTGAGCCATTCTTTCACGTCTTACCTTAGAAAGCGTTACTTCAACTCCACAACGATCACAAACAATCCCTTTGTGTTTTATCTTTTTATACTTACCACAAGCACATTCCCAGTCCTTTGAAGGTCCAAAAATCTTTTCACAAAAAAGACCACCTTTTTCCGGCTTAAATGTACGGTAGTTAATCGTCTCCGGCTTTTTAATTTCCCCTCTTGACCAAGAGTTTTTCTTTACATCATCAGATGCAATCTTAATCGTTATCTTATCAAAATGGGAATCTTCAAGATCCTCTTCAAACATCAACTTCTCCTAACAATTCTTTTTTGTGAATAATTACTCTTCATTTATGCACTCAGTTCTAATATCAAGACACAATCCTTGCATCTCTTTAACTAATACATTAAATGATTCTGGTTTACCTGACTTCAAGGTGTTTGTACCTTTAACAATTGACTCGTAGATTCTTGTTCTACCTTCAACATCATCAGATTTTACTGTTAGCATTTCTTGTAGTAGGTGTGCTGCTCCATATGCTTCTAGAGCCCATACCTCCATCTCTCCAAATCTTTGTCCTCCCATTTGTGCTTTACCACCTAACGGTTGCTGTGTCACAAGTGAGTATGGACCAATTGATCTAGCATGGATTTTATCAGATACAAGGTGAGAAAGTTTAAGCATATAAATATACCCAACTACTACCGTGTTATCAAATCTAACCCCTGTTTGACCATCATAAAGAGTGAATTTACCATCTTTAGGAAGACCATTTTCTTCCATCATTTTCCAAATTCCTTCTTCTGGGAACCCTTCAAACACTGGACTCTTAATATAGATACCAGACTTAGAAGCTGCATAACCTAAATGCGTTTCTAAAAGCTGACCCATATTCATACGAGATGGTACCCCTAATGGGTTTAAGATGATTTCAACTGTCTCACCATTTTTAAGATAAGGCATGTCATATTCAGGAACGATGTTAGCTACAACCCCTTTGTTACCATGGCGACCTGCCATCTTATCTCCAACTTGAAGCTTACGTTTTGTCGCAACATATACTTTAACCTGACGAACAACACCAGGATCTAAATCAACATCCCCTTTACGCATTTGTTCAATTTCAGTTTTGTATTCTGTTTGTAACTTCTCGTAATTCTTCTTGTAGTTGATCACTGTCTTTTTCATTTCATCGAAAATCTCATTTTCTTCGAAAATCAGATTTTCCATTTCTTTAGACTCGATCATCTCAATAAGATCTTGAGTAAAGACAGTTCCCTTATCAATGATAACTTCCCCTGTCTTTCTATGCATAATTGCTGTTGGCGCAACTTCGTTTAATAAAAGTGCTCCAAGTCTTTCATGGAACTCTATTTGTAGTTCAGCTTCTTTGTCTTTATATTCTTGATGAATATCTTTAACTCTTGAAGCTTCTTCAACTAGCTCTTCATCAGTTTTAGATAGACGATCACGTCTTGAAAAGACCTTTACATCCATCACAACCCCTTCCGTTCCTGGAGGAGCAATTAATGAAGCATCTTTAACATCAGCAGCTTTTTCTCCAAAAATAGCTCTTAAAAGTCTTTCTTCTGGAGTTAATTCTGTCTCTGATTTTGGAGTGATTTTACCAACTAGGATATCTCCTGGCTTAACTTCAGCTCCAATTCTAATAATTCCATCATCACCTAAATTAGATAACGCTTCTTCAGAAATATTTGGAATATCTCTTGTGATCTCTTCTCTTCCAAGTTTAGTATCACGAGCTGTGATCTCAAACTCTTGAAGATAGATCGAAGTATACGCATCTTCTTTAATTAACTTTTCAGACATGATGATCGCATCTTCGTAGTTGTAACCATTCCAAGGCATAAACGCTACAAGTACGTTTTTACCAAGAGCAAGTTCCCCTTTCTCAGTTGCAGATCCATCTGCTAGAACATCTCCAGCTTTAACCTTATCACCTACTTGACAGATTGGTGTTTGGTTAATACAAGAACCAGAGTTTGATCTATGGAATTTTCTTAAAGAATAGTGTTTCTTATTCGTTGGATTGTCCTTAGGCGCAATCGTAACTACATGACCATCAACATACTCAACTGTTCCATCTTCTTGAGCAATTAACAATGCTCCAGAATCTTTTGCTACCCTAGCTTCTAATCCTGTTCCTACAATAGGAGCATCAGGAATTAAAAGAGGTACGGCTTGTCTCTGCATGTTAGATCCCATAAGCGCACGGTTTGCATCATCGTGCTCTAAGAAAGGAATCAATCCTGCAACAATCGATACAAGCTGTTTTGATGATACGTCCATGTGAGTTACAGTTTCAGTGTCAACCTCCATTGGCTCTGAACGGTATCTACCCCAGCAAGATTTGTTTTTAAACATTTTAAATTCATCTAGCTCTGCAGAAGCCTGAGCAATAACACTCCTTTCTTCCATATCCGCAGTCATGTACTCAAGCTCATCAGTAACTACATTATCTCTTACAATACGATAAGGAGTTTCTATAAACCCAAACTCATTGATCTTTGCATATGAACTCATTGAAGTGATCAAACCAATGTTCGGTCCTTCTGGAGTTTCAATTGGACAGATTCTTCCATAGTGAGAAGGATGAACGTCACGAACTTCAAATCCAGCACGATCTCTATTAAGACCTCCAGGCCCTAAACAAGAAAGTCTTCTTTTGTGTGTAAGCTCAGAAATAGGATTTGTTTGGTCCATAAATTGAGATAGTTGAGATCTTCCGAAAAAGTCTTTTAATACACCTGCAAGACCTTTTGCAGAAACAATCTTAGCTGGTGTCATTGTATCAGAAGAAAAATCAAAAAGATTCATTCTCTCTTTAATGATTTTCTCCATTCTAGCAAGACCAATTCTACATTGGTTTTGAACTAGTTCACCAACAGATCTAACTCTACGATTTCCTAAGTGGTCAATGTCATCAACATGTGCATTTTCATCACCAAGCTTTAACTTAATAAGATACTTAATGGCACCAACAACGTCTTCTTTTCTTAGAGTTACAATCTTGATCTCTTCATCAGTAATCTCTTTTCCAAGTTTTTTATTTAACTTGTAACGTCCTACTTTTCCAAGGTTGTATCTCTTTGGATCAAAGAACATTCTCATGATTGTTGAACGTGCATTTGATAAAGTAGCTGGCTCGCCTGGTCTGATCTTTCTATAAAAGTCTTTTAGCGCTGTTTCGTATGAATCTGTAGGATCTTTAGAAAGCATTTTAATAACTGGATGTGTCTCATCAGCATCTTCTGCAATTCTTACTGAAGAGATACTTTCATCAAGCATTCTTTTTAACATTGCAGTTGTTAACTTTTCTGATGCTTTACCAAATACAACACCTGTATTTTCTTCAACAACATCTTCCGCTAATATCTTACCTACTAGTTTTACAAAGTCTTTTTCAGATCTGATTTTCACTCTATAAGTTTCAAAAAACTCTTCAAGAATATCAGCATCAGTAGAGTATCCAAGTGTTCTAATAAACGAGGTCGCTAGTACTTTTCTTCTTCTTTTCTTTCTGTCTAGATAGATATAGATTAAGTCGTTAATATCAAAAGATGCTTCTAGCCAACTTCCTCTGTAAGGAATGATTCTAGAAGAATAAATTGTAGTTCCTTTTGGATGTTTTGCAGATTCAAACGAGATACCAGGTGAACGGTGTAATTGAGATACAATTACTCTCTCAGCACCATTAATGATAAAAGTACCATGTTCAGTCATTACAGGGATTGTTCCCATGTAAACTTCTTCTTCTTTTATCCCTGTTTCATCAGTCAGTCTAAATTTCACTTTCAGTGTTACATTAAAAGTAACGCCTCTTCTCATACACTCTTCTGGAGAGTATTTAGGCGCACCCAAACTGTAGGAAAGAAATTCTAAAACAGTTTTTTCATCATAGCTTTTTATTGGGAATACATCGTTGAAAACCTCTTGCAACCCAACATTTTCACGCTCATGAGGAAGCAAATCCAATTGTAAAAATTCTTTGAAAGATTTAAGTTGTACTTCAATAAGGTTTGGAAGATCAATTATTTCTTCACTTTTTCTAAAGCTAACCCTTTCGTGGGGTTTTTTTAGCATCGCCACCTTCCTATCAAATATTTAAAAAGTAAATACAAAAACAGAAGCTTTTATTTTTGCCTACAAATCTTCTCTAGATTTATAGGCAACGTTCAAAGCTTCTGCTCTAATTAAATTAAAGTCCTTTTAAAGCTACTTCAGCTCCTGCTTCTTTAGCTTTCTTTTGAATCTCTTCAGCTTCTGCTTTTGGTGCAGATTCTTTCAGAGTCTTTGGAGCGCCTTCAACAAGCTCTTTAGCTTCTTTTAGACCAAGTCCTGTAACTTCACGTACGAACTTAATCACAGCAATTTTCTTAGCTGCATCAAATTTTTCTAGAGATACTAAAAAGTCAGTTGCTTCTTCTTCAGCTGCTGCTGCTCCACCTGCTGCAGGTGCTGCAACTGCTACTGCTGCTGCTTGAGCTTTAACATCCCATTTTTCTTCTAAAGCTTTTTTTAGCTCGCTCATTTCTAAAACAGAAAGGCTACTTAATTTTTCAACGAGTTCTTCTACATGTGTACTCACGGTCTTCCCCTTTATTTATTTTCTTCTTTTTGACTTTTGTTTTCCAAGCAATGAATAACAGATGTAAGCAGACTATCCATTGTAGACAGTGTTTGAGCCATTGGTGCCTCAAACAGTCCAAGAAGTTGCGCTCTCATTTCGTTTTTGCTTGGAAGTTTAGATAGAGTTTCTACTTGTTCTTTTGAATGGAATTCATTTTCATAAAAACCACAAAGAACATCTAAAACACCCTTGTTATCTTTAGCAAATTCATATACTGCTTTAGTTGCACCGATACCATCATCATCTGCTAAAACAAGTCCAATATGACCTGATAGAGAATCTTCTGGAATATCTAGCCCAGCTTCTTTTGCAGCTTTTGCAAATACTCTTTTCTTTACGATTTCGTAGTTTCCACCGTTTTTCTTAAGTTCACTACGAAAATCCCATGATAAGTTAGGAGCAATACGATGATATTGCGTCACTATAAGAGATTGAGATTTTTCAATCTGCTCTTTAATCTCGTCTAATAATAATTGCTTTTCCTTTCGCATTTCGCTCTACCCTAAATTTAGTGATTGCAGATCAATTTTCAGACCTGGTCCCATTGTTGATGAAATTACTAGTGACTTGAAAAATGCACCTTTTGCACTTGCAGGCTTGTTTAGGGAAATAGCCCCTAAAAGGTTTTTTAAGTTATCAACTAGTTTGTCTGTTTCAAAAGGTAGCTTTCCGATAATCGTGTTGATCATTCCAGCTTTGTCTAATTTAAATTCAATTTTACCTTTTTTGATCTCTTCAACAGCTTTTCCAATATCATTTGTTACTGTACCAGCTTTTGGTGATGGCATTAAGTTTCTTGGTCCTAATACCTTTCCTAGCTTACCTACATCTCTCATCATATCTGGTGATACGATTAGAGTTGTAAAATCAAGCCATCCGCCTTTAATTTTCTCTACTAGATCTTCAGCACCAACAAAATCAGCTCCAGCTTTTTTTGCTTCTTCTTGCTTATCTCCACCAGTTAAAACAACAACAACTTGCTTTTTTCCAGTTCCGTGAGGTAGAGATGCTGTTCCTCTTACTTGATGCTTTTTTGCATCAATGTTTAAGTTAAGTGAAAATTCAACAGATTGATCGAATTTCACTTTAGGACAAGCTTTTAAAATCTCTATTGCTTCATTAGCAGTATAGACTTTATCTCTATCTACTACTTTTCCTATTTCTTTATTTCGCTTACTCTTTAATGCCATTATTACTCTCCTGCTACTATATCAATTCCCATCGATCTAGCAGTTCCCATGATCATCATTTCAGCAGCTTCAATGCTGTCTGCACGTAAATCAGGTGCTTTTACTTCTGCTATCGCTCTGACTTGCTTCTTAGAAAGAGTTCCTACTTTATCTCTATTAGGTACTCCAGAGCCTTTTTTGATCTTTGCTTCTTTTAAAATAAGTTTTGCTACTGGTGGTTTTTTAGTAATAAAATCAAACGATTTATCTTCATAAACAGTGATTACTACCGGAAGCACGTCCCCAGCTTGACTTTGCGTTCTTGCATTAAAGTCTTTACAAAACGCCATTATATTTACCCCAGCTGCTCCTAACGCCGGACCAATTGGTGGCGCTGGATTTGCTTTTCCAGCTGGAATTTGTAATTTGATTAATTTCGATACTTTCTTCTTCTTCGCCATTGTGAAAAAATCCTATTTATTCAGAATTCGCTTGCTCTACTTGCCAAAATTCTAAGTCTTCTACTTTAGTGTCTCTTCCAAAGATTGATACTAATACAGTTAATCTTCCCTTCTCATGAGATACTTCAGTTACCGTTCCAACAAAGTTAACAAAAACTCCATCACAAATCTTCACTGAATCACCAACTTCAACTTTGTGTTTATGAACAACTTTCTCTTTTTTGGTTTGCAAGTCTAATAATATTTGTTCTACCTCTTGATCCGTTAATGCTGTAGGTTCTTCCCCACCTAAAAACGAAATCACTCCATTTGTGTTCTTAATATAATCCCAGGTTTGCTCATTCATTTCCATCTTTATTAAGATGTATCCTGGCCAAATTCTCTTTTCAGAGATTTTTAGCTCACCTTGCTTTACCTCTGAAATCTTTTCAGTAGGGATCATTACTTCATGGATCAACTGATCCAAACCTTTTGATTGTAAGAACTGCTCAATTGATTTTTTTACTTTTTTCTCATGAGAGCTCATTACTTGAACAACATACCATTTTAGCATATAAGCAGTCCTATCCTCCGACATATCCAACCAGAGTATTCAATAATTGTAAGGAATTTCTAATTAGCAAATCTGCTCCGAAAATCCCCAGTCCGAATACAAACATTGAACAAATCACAACCTTTGTACACAACAATAATTCTTTCTTAGAAGTCCACGTTACTTTTCCTAGCTCTTCTTGAACTTGTCTAAAGTAGTTTGGCTTCTTCTTCTTTTTTTCTACTGAAACTATTGTCATCCTCCTGACCACCTATTTCTAACTTTTTTATTAACGAGTGCGGAGGGCCTCGAACCCCCGACCTGCGGCTTTGGAGACCGCTGCTCTACCAACTGAGCTACACACCCAAATGGCTCAGCATACTAGCCGAGCCATTTTGTTAGTAGAGAATTCCTACTTAATAATTTTTGATACAGTTCCTGCACCAATTGTTCTACCACCTTCACGGATAGCAAAACGCATTCCTTCTTCCATAGCTACTGGCTGAATTAACTTACCTTTAATAGTTACGTTATCACCAGGCATTACCATTTCTGTTCCTTCTGGAAGCTCAACTGTTCCTGTTACGTCAGTTGTACGGAAGTAGAACTGTGGTCTATATCCTGTAAAGAATGGCTTATGACGTCCACCCTCATCTTTAGTTAGGATATATACTGTTCCTTCGAACTCTGTATGTGGTGTACATGTTCCAGGAGCTGCTAGTACCATTCCACGCTCAACATCATTTTTATCTACTCCACGTAGTAGAACACCAACGTTCTCACCAGCTCTTGCTTCGTCAAGTAGTTTGTTGAACATCTCTAGTCCAGTTGCAACTGTCTCACGTGTATCACGGATACCAACGATTTCAATTTTATCATTGATACGGATAACACCTTTTTCCACACGTCCTGTTACTACAGTACCACGACCTGAAATTGAGAATACGTCCTCAATCGGCATTAGGTAAGGCTTATCAACTTCACGCTCAGGTGTAGGAATAGACTCATCTACTGCATCCATTAACTCAATGATTGAATCAACGTATTTTTGATCTCCTTCTAGAGCTTTAAGAGCAGACCCTCTTACGATCTTTGGATTTTTATATCCTTTCTCTTCTAGAAGCTCTGTGATTTCCATTTCAACTAGATCAACTAGTTCTTCATCACCAGCACCGATTTGGTCCATTTTGTTTAAGAATACTACGATAGATGGTACTCCAACCTGCTTAGAAAGAAGAATGTGCTCTTTTGTTTGAGGCATTGCTCCGTCTGTAGCAGCTACTACTAGAATAGCTCCATCCATTTGAGCCGCACCTGTAATCATATTTTTTACATAGTCGGCGTGACCTGGACAGTCTACGTGAGCGTAGTGTCTTTTATCAGTCTCATACTCAACGTGAGATGAGTTAATTGTAATTCCTCTAGCTTTTTCCTCTGGAGATTTGTCAATAGACTCATAATCTCTAAATTCAGCTCCACCTTTCTCTGCTAAAATTTTTGTTATAGCAGCTGTTAGCGTTGTCTTTCCATGGTCAACGTGACCAATAGTTCCAATATTAATGTGCGGTTTATTCCTTTGAAATTGTTCTTTAGCCATTCCTACATCCTCCGTAAGGCATAAAATCTTTATTTTTCATTTAGCTTGCTTGCCCAGAATAGGACTTGAACCTACGACCCCTTGCTTACCATGCAAGTGCTCTACCTCTGAGCTATCCGGGCTAAATGAAATGTTTCATATAACACTTCTACCTAAATGCTTATAAGCTTATCTCTAGAGACAAATAAAATCAATACCTATCTTTATTTCTGACGATAAATAATTCTTGCTTTGCTCAAATCATATGGTGACATTTCCACAACTACTTTATCTCCAACGTAAACGCGAATATTTCTCATTCTCATTTTACCGCAGAGATGAGCAATTACTTCCATCCCATTTTCTAATTTTACTTTAAAGTGCATGTTCGGGAGCAGCTCCACGACACCACCTTCTAATTTCAATGTTTCTTCTTTCGGCATATTTATTAATCTATTGTGATAGGAAAAAACATAATCAAACACCATTGTCCACTAAATGTCAATATTTTATAGGAATTTTTCTACCTTTATCAAAACTTTTCTTTTTTCTTGAGTTGCATTGAAAGCTTTTTTATCATGTAGACATGACAAAAACTTACGAAGAAAAAGTTCAAACCCTCAATAAGATTTTTGAATCTACTAAGGATTCAAAAGATCGCTATAAACTTATTATGAAACTGGGCTCTGAGCTTGAAAAAATGCCAGAAGAGTTTTTAACTGAAATCAATAAGGTTTCAGGCTGTCAAAGTATGATGTATTTAACTACATTTTTAAAAGATGGTAAACTTTGTTTTTATGCACATTCTGATGCGCTTATATCGAAAGGCCTTGCAGCTATCTTGATTTTAGTTTACCAAGATCTAACCATAGAAACTTTTTTAAAATCCCCTCCCGAATTTGTTAAAGAATTAGATTTACTTTCTGCACTATCTTTTAACCGCTCGAATGGATTTGCTAGTATTTATCAAAAAATGAAAGAACAAGTATTCAAATTACTTATCAAAAAATAATTATTTTCTCGCTTTTAGACAACTAGGTTAACTATAATATTTACTCCTAACAAGCTGGAGGATCTATGTCATCATCAATAAGCATCTCACAACCTAAAGAAAAGCAGTTAAATGCTATTTTACTTAAAGACCCGACCAAACTTGAAAAGACCTACAGGAACAAACAGTGGCTTTATACAGCCTTATGTGTAGCTTCAGTTACTACTGCTTTGTTTGTAACCGCTGCATTTACCTATGCAGGTTTATACATTAGCTCAACCTATTTCATAGGCCTTATCACTCTAGAAATCTTTACAAAAGCAGGGATCTATTGTGCTGAACAAGCGCAAAACTATCATAAACTTAGAGCAGATGAACATTCTATAATCAAGAAGAAGTTTACAGATCTTAATAAAGAAGTTTCTACCTATAATTCAAAAATTAATGACAAAAATATTTTAGAAAATGCTTGCGCGAGAATCTTATTAAAAAAAGAACAATACAAAGACTGTGAAAAACAAGTTAATGAATGTCTAAATATCATTGGACAAAAGAACTTAGATGCAAACACGAAGATTGAAAATATTTTTCGCATGCATAGCTTAAATGAGCAAAAGGCAAACTTAAAACTCCAAATGGTAGAAATCCATCATGCGATAAAAAATCCTTTTAAAGAAGAAACTTTAATAGATAAAGGGGCTATCAAATCTTACAACTTTGTAACAAGGCAAACGCTTATTGCAATTGACAAAGATAGCAACCACCCACCTTTAAATATCTTTTTTAAATTTAACGATGCAAACACCCCTCCACTATCAAGAAGAGGTATTTTAGAACTTTCATTAGACGCTTTAGAACAGCTAATTTTTGAAGGTAAGTAATGGCTACAGCTGCAGTATCAAGTCCTAGCTTTACAATTCCTAAAATGGAATTTAAGGCAAAGTATACACCAGAAATTGAGCATTTAAAGCCTACAACAAAAAAAAAGATTTTGGAAATTGCTTATAATGTTTTTTCTGTGTTAATTCCTATACTGATTTTTATACGCATTTTGGTAAAAGCAGCCGTTTTCCCGGCTGGTTTTGGCTGGAAATCAGCAAAGAAGATTCAAATTAAAGAAAATCAATTTTATAAAAAATGGAAACCTAATAAGCATTTTGAAGTTAGAAAAATAACTGTTACAACACCTGATGGGGTTAAAATACAAGGAACCTATTTTAAGAAAAGAGGGGTTGAGTCAAATGCAGATACATTAATCTACTTCAATGCGAATGCTATGACCAGCAGTGATACTTTTGGCTCTAATAGTACAAGTGCCTTTTCACTTTTAAATGAGACTGCAAAGTCAAATAGAAATTGTCATTTTGTTACATTTGACTACAGAAATTCTGGTTTTTCAAATGAAAGTAGTGCCTGGTCTAAAGAAGCTTTAGAATTAGATGCTGAAAGTATTTATCAATTTGTAAGAGATGAGCTTTTAGTACCAGAAGATAAAATTCACACCTACGGACATTCACTTGGAGGTGGGATTTCTGCATTATTTAGAAAAAATCACCCTGAGGCTACGGGAGCTTTTGTCTCTGATAGATCGTTTACAAGCATAGTTAACTGCGCAAAGAGTAACGTAAACAGTCAATGCGAAAAAGTTTTCACAAGCTTTTCTATTCGTTATTCTAAGTGGAATATAGACACAGAAAATTATTGGAACCATATTACAGGCAATAGACTTGTTATCTACCATCCCAATGATCATATCATGAAAAAATCTCACTTAGCTTCACTTGCAAAAACAAATGGAGATAAAGTCATAGATCTAAGTGATAAAGGAAGAGTTAACTATCCTCACTGGGATCATCATTGTACGCGTATAGATGCATATAATGAGAAAATACCAGAAATTGTGATGGATTTTATTTTAAAAACTTAGTGATCTAGACATCTGATTAAAGAAGAAGCTGCAACTAAACGTATTTTCTGAGAAGGCTCTTTAATAATTTTTGCTAGAAATGGGATTGATTCTTTAGAGCCTATATGACCAACAGCTTCTAAGATATCGAGCTTATGATCATAACTTGCTCCCCAGTAAAAAGAATGGAGTGTATGAACAATTGACTCATCTTTTGTTAATAGAGCCAAGATCAAAGAAGCTCTTAGTTGAACCATGTGATCTTTATCTTCTAATAGCTTGTATAAAACATCTTTAGCATCCTCTTCCCCCTCTCTTAGTAGCATTACCGCTAAAGCACCTTTAACTTGCCAGTTTTTCTGCTTTAAGAAATCTTTAGCTGCATCAATCGCTCTTGAATCATCAAGGATTGCAAGCAAAGATAAAAGCTCAAGCCTTGTCATCTGGTCAACTGCTAGAGGATAGTTTGCAAGAATAGGAGTATAGCGAACTTTAGAAGGGACAATTGCATCAAAAAAACCAAGCTTTGCGCTCATCCAAAGTTCATTTTGATCTTTTAGAACTCGGTACAAAACATCGCAACACTCTTGTACCTTTTTTCTTTGCCCAATAAGACCCAGAGCCAAATTAAGCTTTACGCAAGGATCTTTTGTGTTATCAAACATCTTTTCTAATAAATCTACCCCATATTTTCCACTATGACATAATGCTGCTGCTGCAAATGTTTTAGTCATATGGTTAGAATCATGAAAAAATGGAAAAAAAGACTCATAACCAACATGAGAATCAACAAATAAGTAAGTATAAGCTGCCATGATGCCAACTTTAGGATCAGGATCTTTTAATCCCCTATTTAGGATATCAGTAACCTTTGACTTTGGATAAAACTTTCTGTAGTACATTCCAAAGGCATACATAGAAGCAAGCCTTACATGACCTATAGGATCTTTAACTAGTTTTACAATTTCATCTTTTACTTCTTCAATTTCAAAGTGAAAAGCAAGCCTTACTCCTAAAAGTCGTAGAGCTGAGCGGTTAGAAGAAAAAAGGTTTTCCAATAGGTCTGGATCTGGTTTATCAAAAATGTTTACCAAAGAAGAAATTGCAGCCATTTTTTCTTCCATTAATGACTTTTCGCTTTCTAAAATATCTGTTAAATAACCAATTGCACGCTTTTCTTTAAGTTTTCCCAAGGTGTCTAAGATTTTTATTCTGACCTGCCAGTTTTTTTCTTCTTTTACCAGCCGGTAAATCTCATCTTTTAAGTGGGCATCTTGAAATTTTGATGAAAGGCCAATAGCTGTTAGTCTTAAAATCGCATGTCTATCTTTCATCATCTTTAAGATAAGCTTTGTGGAACGAGGATCAGAGGAAAATTGTGCAGTTAAAAGTGAAACTAATCGATTGGGGTAATTTGTACTATTTGAGCCAGACTTTAAAATATTCCAAGCAAGACTTTCTAAAAAGTCTTGCTTACCCTCTAAAACAGTTTCATTTTTTTTATAAAGAGATAAAGCCTTTTGCTCTTGACCACTTTCACAAAGAGCTAAGATATAAGCCGATAATAGTTTTATAGAATCAGGATAAGTCTTATAGCCAATTTCTGACTCATTGACTGCAGATGCATAGTCTTTTAAAGATAAATGGCTTTCCACTCTAGAAAGGTACTCTTGTTCGCTTGTTGCAAAAAGCATTGAGAGTGGAAAAAGAAGATATAAAAATCTCATTAAAAATCTTCGGTCATCGTTTTACCACCTAAAAGGTGGAAGTGTAGATGAAACACCGTTTGACCTGCTCCTTTTCCATTATTTACAACTAAACGGTATCCATTTTCAATATCAAAATCCTTCGCAAGCTTTTTTACAGCTTTAATCATTTCTGGAACGATATGAAGATCTTGATCATCAATTGTTTGCAAAGAAAGAATTTCTTTTTTGGGGATAATTAAAAGATGAACAGGAGCCTTTGGATTTATATCTTTGATCGCAAAAACAAATTCATTTTCATAAACAATGTCAGAATCTATTTCTCTATTTAGAATTTTCGTAAATACGCTCATGATTTTTCCTTATTTAATATCCATTCTAATGCTTGAATAGCATCTTCTTTAGTTTCCCAAATAGAAATAAACCTTCCTTTGTGACAAAAGATAGCTCCATCAATACCAGATTTTTGTTTTAATTCTTGATTCTGCAGTCCGGCCCAAACCTCTGGCAAAGGAGATCTTACTTTCATTCGATTTTTTAAATTAGGTGGAATCCCTCTTAACTTCCAATGCTCATGAGCTGGCATAATTACAAATTTTGCAGGATGATTTTCTCCCCCAAGTGAAAAAAAGTTGTCTAGCCATGGTAAAGGTCTATCAAAAAAAAGACATTCTGATTTTTTTGCCATTTCCACTTCTACAATCTTTCTACAGTCTAGCGCATAGGTAAACCTTTGCTGCATTCTTTTTAGATGAGCTAAAGTAAAGTCAACAGCCTTGAAAAAAGCTTCATCTAACTGTTTACTAGAAGCTGAATAGTCTATTGGCATAAAGTTTGAGATAATATGAGAAAAGCTGCATATGCCAGATTCAAGTTGAATCTTTCCATTATCATGTAAATCAACACCTAAAACAAGACTATCTCTTAGATGTCTAAAAAACTTCTCTTCTATGATTTTGTTATCATTAAGATAGTTTAAAATCATTCCAGCAGAACTTAAGGGACCTTGATAGTCTACTTGATGATGATCAAACCGTTTGATTTTTGGATCGTATATACCGCCAACATCGCATACATATTCACACTCATCTAGTACTGCTTGGTCTCTTGATCTTACAATCTTATCTTTATCTATAAGATCAAAAAGTAATAAAAGAGCACAAGCTGTTACCTCATCAGCATGAAAAGAACCATTATGAGTACCACAAGAACGCTTTTTCATATCTCTACTTTCAAGAAAATAACTTTCAGCTTATATCAGAAAAACATTCTTTTTGCAAGACCCTTAAAATCTTTATTAAATATCACTATACACTTTAGGATATTCACCTATAAAGTAAATGTCTTATCTAATTTACCAAAGGTCTATGATTTAGAAACCATACATTAGTTTGACTTCCCAATAGCTTGATCGTCTTTTCATAAATTGCCCTTCAAGAGAAAAACCCTTATGGTAATCGGCTGCGATACGAATAGTACGACCAACACCTTGGATTTTACTCCATTTATAACCAATCATGTAAGTTTGATCCCATGCGTAGCCCATCTCTTCCCAGTTTCTAAAATATACTGCTGTAAAGAAATTTCCATGAAGTTTGTGGTAATAGTATTTACAACCCCAAAAATCAAACTCTCCACCATATTCAAAATACCAATTTTTCATTTTGAATGTTGGATCACTATGGAAAATGTACCCTATTCCACCATAAACTCTTAAGTTACGATTTGCTTGGTAAGAAGTAAAAAAGTCAATTGCTTCCATAGAAGGGTTGACTCTTACTTCATCAGGTGGACCATCACAGTTAATAAACTGTGGATGGTTTACTAAAAACTCATCACCTAAGTGAGAAGATTCATGCCATATTCTAAAGCGAAATGCCCATTCATTAACTGCATAAGAAATTGGAATCCCTACAAAGTAGTCTGTGTTTACCATCTCTGTACCACCACAAGGGTTATAATCTGGATCTAAGTTAAATACACTCCAAATCCCTGTTTCTATTCCTATTTGTAGATCTCCACACCAAGGTAAAACTCCTAGCCATCTAAATATAGGAAAGTTATCTCCCATAGAAAATACCGCACAACACTTACCGCAAACATCATCATTTCCTCTATAACCCAATGAGTAAATCACCTGTCTTGGATTTGCGATCATAGGTAGATACAACTCTGTAGTCTGTGGAAACCAAACTCCTTTAATCCTAGGTCTATCTTTGATCTCCGCTCTATGTGCTAGATCCTCAGGCGGACAACCACACACAACCTTTACACATTTAACCCCTGGCACATCTCTTACAAAAGATGTGATACTATCAGCGATTAACTTGTTTTTAGGTAAGTTTGTAATCCAAACTGTCTCATCTTTAACAACAACGATAACTCTATATTCGTAATAATGCATGTCAATAAGAGCTTGAATATACCCTTCAAAGTAAGAATCTGCTGTATCCTCTACAGAATCAGGAGGAATATTATTCATTCTAGCAAGAACAATAGCAACATGCTCATCACTATCTTCTTCCGCACAATAGGCACCACTGCAAAGTAACATTAAACTTAAGGCCAAGAGTCTCATGACACACCAATTAATTAATTCATATTAATTTCTCTATATTAATATTAAAATTAATTATCAAAGACTTTTTTAATTTAAATATAAAAACAAAACAATTAAACCCTTTAAAGACCATAAAACAGTTCTCGTCCAATTTTTTTGGACTAAAGAAGCTACAAGTTCTGCATTAGGTTCTTCTTTGAGTTTCATATGGATAGGAACAATAGAGATAAACGTTTGAATCCATATAAAAATTAGTAGAGCAAAAGCCAGATAGAAGAGGTAGGAAAGCTTAAATAAAAGCAATATTCCAGTAATAAGCTCAACTAACATAAATGGAATAACAACTTTTTCAGTTCTTTTAATGCTCATAGCTTGATATTCCTTTAGGTTAGCGATTAGACCCATAAGAGGATATTGGTTAATCTGAACAAACCAGATGATCGCAACCATTGCCCAAGAAGAGGCAAACTGAAGAGCAAAAAGTAAAGTATCCATGCAATGCATGATACATAAATAAATATTTTAGAGTGAAATAACTTGAAAAATCTTTTCTCTTTCTCTAGAATGGGATCCTTAATTGGGGCAATAGCTCAGTTGGTTAGAGCAACGGACTCATAACCCGTTGGTCGCTGGTTCAAGTCCAGCTTGCCCCACTTTCTTTTTAAAATTTTTCTAATTTAGAATTTTGGATTTTTCAGCCATTTTATATGCGTAGCAACTTGAAGAGGCTAAAACACCACCCCAACACAAAATCATTACAACTGATAAAGGTGAAGTTAATCCTAGAATAGAAAGAGCAAATTGACTTACAAGAAGCCCCACTACTTTTATACTTGAATATAGCTGAGCTTTTTCCCAAACTTCATAACGTTTTTCCATAGAAGAATTTTTATATTCTAAACCAAGAGTTAAACACCTAGCTGCTGTATAAACTAAATACCCCTGCCAATTAGGTTGAACTTGCATAGTAAAATCTAATACAGAGATCACTTTATTTTTAGTCTTAGTCAATTTAAAGCTTGAATAAGCTGTTTCATTAAAAGACTTTCTTACTGAATATAAATTATTAGAAATATTCACTTTTTCCCTTCAATAAACTAAGGTTTTTATCTTTTATATATTAACAAAAAACAACAAAACAATTAAGTACTAATTTTTTTCTATTTGAAAGACAGGTAGACTGTATTGTAATTTAACCAAGAATAAAGAAATTGCTTTTACATATTTTACTAACTTCACTAGGATAGATTACTTTCCAAAAGGTAACTAAAATAAGAGGTAGACATGTCAACTATAATTAAGAAGCCGGACATTAAAACTCTTTTAGAGTTTCCAAAGATTAAATTCACAGGTATTAGCCTTAAAGATGTAACTGAACTTATCAAAAAAAACAATATCATAGCACTTCATACTACTAACACACTGCGTGTTTTCCATAACCTAGATAGCGTAGATCTTTCAAAAAGAAGAGTTATTTATATTGACTGTAGCTCAAGTCTTGCTCTTTTAGGAAAGGGAGAGTGGGATTTCTATATTAAAAAGGCGATTCCAAAAGTTATAGAACTTTCTCAAGAAAGTAAATTGAGAGATACAATTAGACAACAAACACAAGTACCTAATAAGCGTTTTTTCAAAATAAACTCTTAAAGCTCCAATCAACCAATATTAATAAGAAAAGTTTTTTATTTTTTTGGTAACCAAGGGAAAAACGCATTTGTAGTTCTTTGATATTCTTCATAAGCTTGTTTTTTTGAGGATAGAGACTGCTCTTCTGCTGGAGGGATACCAGTAACAAAAAGCAAAAGATATAAGAGTCCTAAAGGACTTATAATGGCTAAAAATCCCCATGGCAGGTAGATAGCAAAAAGAAATTGTCCTACCCAAAACACCCATTCAAAAAAATAATTTGGATGTCTGGAATAGTGCCACAATCCAATATTGCATACCTTTTGTTTGTTTTTTTGTTTAGATTTAAAACTTTGCAGCTGGATATCTGCAATTGTTAGCCCTATAAACCCTAAAATAACAAAGAAAAGGCCAATTAAACTCATTAGAGAAAAATGAGCATCATAGTTGATTATAAAGGCTAAAGGTAATGAGATTATAAAAGCTCCAATGCCTTGAAACACAAAAAAGAAAAAGTAGCTTTTCTTAAGGTTTTTCTTCCATTTTTCATCTAGAAGCTCATACCTTTTATCTACTTTATGAATAGAAAGTCTATATATCAAAAGACTAGATAGCCTTACACCCCATAAAAGTATTGAAAAGAGTGCAATTATTGGAATAAAGCTTTGTGGAATTGCGATAAAAAAGTATAGGATAGTTATCCCAACAACACACATAGCCCAAGCTAAATCAACAATCGCTGGATTTTTGACTAAAAGATAAATAAGCCAAGCCCCTACCATCCATAGTATGCCGAATAATAAACCTAATAAAAGAAGATCAAACATAAAAACCTATCACCTATTTAAAAGGCGGATTTTCGCCCATATAAGATATCCTAAAGTAAACACTTGGTTAAACCCTGGCGCTTTTAATAGAACTGCAAGCCATTGCAAATCAACACGACTATACAATTGAATAAAAACATCTACACCTTTAAGGATATTACCATCAAAATCAATTCCATGAATTTTTTTCATTGCCGATTGATAAGAAAATTTATCTGTGTATTTTAAAAGATCTTTTTCTGAATCTAAAGAAAGATATTCAACTTTTCCTGTTTGCTTTCTTTTTTTAAGCTGAGAAACTTCTTTTGCACAAATAGGACACTTCATATCAAAAAACACCTTCAAGGGCTTTTCAAGAGATGCGGCATCGTAGACTTTACTAGTTATTAGTCTAAGTTTTTCATTTAAAAAAATGATAAATGTTAAATAGAAAGCCCAGAAAAATGAGATATAAATAAGTGAATATTTAGATAAAAACCAAACAGCTCCTATACGAAATCCAGCATAATAACTTAAAAAACCTCCTGCAAAACCTCCTATTAGAGGAAAAATATATCTTTTATTTAAAAACTGTAATGAGTGGTTAAAGGTAAGAGCAAAAAGAAAATACAAACAAAAAAGCCAGCCAGGAGGAAACATAGAAGAAAGTCTATTTTCTGTTGCATAACTTACAAATGACATCTTGAGAAAGGTTACTTCCATTAAAAATCCAAAGAAAGCAGCATAGAAAAGAAGAATTAAGTCTTGGATAAACACTTTTTCCTCTTGAGATCTTAAGTATAAAAGTTGCCCTCCGACTAAAAAAAAAGTAATGACAATAGGAAGCGTCTTGAAACCATAGCTTCCTCCAAAAACACAGATAATCCAGCCGATAGTATAGATAAAAGCATTTACATAGTTAAACTTCTTCATTTGCCTATACGATACTCTTTCCAGAAAAAATGGGTTTGAAAAATCCCCCATAGAGGGGCCATGATTAAAGCTCCAGCTTCAATGATGTAAAAAAGCCAGGTGATGACAAATAAATGAGCAACTACGATAGACAAGCTTCCAATTCCCCACAAAATACCCAATAAAACTAAAACCTTTGGAAATAAGTTTCTACATGAAATACTCATCACGATAAACCATAAAGCAGGCAGTCCTAGAGAAAGCGTGTATATTGCTGGATTGGCAACACCAAAAGCAATAATGACATTCTGAACTTCAGAAGAAGAATCATCAAAATTCTTTGCTAGATGTGGCACTTGGGTTGCATCTTCAATACTTTGTAACATCCCAACTCCCAAACCAATAATTGCTAAGAGAGAAAAAAAGTTTAACCATGCTTTAGTTTCACCTTTTGACTTGTTGAACTTGTAGATAGAAAAAATCACTCCTACTAAACAAGCATTAGCTAAAAACATTAAAACCTTAAGTATTACAAAACAAAGTTTATAGGATTCAAAATCACTGAAATATTGATCTCCAGTATGGTATGTCATTATTGATACCGGAGAAAATAAGGCTAAAATAGTAATAACAAAATAAAAAACACTAAGACCGCAAGCGCAAAAGGCTCCAACTTTTAGATAATCTGTAATACTCTTAGACATATGACATTTTTTAATAATACAACCTTAAATATCTTATAACAAATTCTTTATTTATTGATAAAGAGCCATCCTCTCCTAAAAATATAGTCACTATAGGGATATGCCCTCCTGAACCTTCTTCTTCAAAAATTTTAAAAAAATTTCTATCATTTTATTAAAATTATTTTTATACATATGCCCTCCTGTAAATTTAGGAGGTAATATGTCAGGATTCTTTAGTCTCTGTTCTTGCTGCTTTAAGTCGCAGCAAGCAACCAATCCCCCGCAAACAAACCAAATACAAAGAAGAAATTCATCAATTCGACAAAAAATCTTAGAAAAAGTTTGGTCATCTAGCCCCAAAGATCCTAGAAAAAGTTTAACTGACTTGTTTAAAGAAAGTGCTGCTTTAGGAGCTCTTAAGGAACCTTGTGAAGATAAAAGTGATCTTGGAACCAGAAGTCGATCAAGTAAAAGTTCAAATGGGAGTGAACTAATTCGTGCAATAGTTATTAGAAGAGACTCTCATTCAAATTCATCTGGATTTGAACAAACTCCACTGCCGACTTTAGAAGAGATTCCAAAATTTGATGATTCACCTAAAAGCAAACGTAGAAAAACTCCAAGCCCACACTCATCTCCTAGTAAAGACTCTTGGACATCTGGCTGGAAAAATAGTTCAATCGATCCATTACCTAAAAAAAGAAATACATCATTATCTTCAATTAGCTTAATTAGCCTTGAAAGCAATAAAAAGCGCTCTCCTCAAAAACCAAAGAGAAAAATTTCACTTTCTTTTTCAACCAGTCTAACAAGAGACCCAGATAGTGGAGAAATAAGATTTATGTTATCAAGAAGCCTCACCTTACCACGATCTTCCTCATGTAAATTACTCCCCTCAAGAATTAGCAAACCCAATGGAGTTCGAAGAAGATCGTTATCTTGTAATAACTAATTCCTATAAACTCCGGTCTTCCTGAGTTATAAAACCAGGAAGACCAAAAACAAAATAGATTCAAATTTTCTTTTAATTTGTTTAACAATCTTGTATTTTTTAAATTAATTCGAAGAGTTTATTTTGTTTAGTTATTTTAAAAGAACCTCAAAATCTTTAAGAGCTGATGTCCTTTCAGGGATCACAGTATCTTTAGCTTTAGTACCTGAAGCTGTAGCTTTTGCTTTTGTTGCAGGAGTAGCACCTTTAGTAGGGCTTTATGCTGCCTTTTTAATAGGTTTATTTGCTTCTGTATTTGGTGGTAGGCCTGGAATGATTTCTGGAGCAACAGGCGCGCTTGCGGTTGTAATTATTAGTTTAGTTGCAAATCATGGAGTTGAATATCTTTTTGCAGCTGTAATTTTAATGGGAATTATTCAAATCCTTGTGGGGATCTTTAAATTGGGAAAATTTATGAGATTAGTCCCTTACCCAGTAATGTTAGGGTTTGTAAATGGACTTGCAATTGTAATTTTTATAGCTCAGCTAAATCATTTTAAAGAACCTGATGCAAATGGAACTTTACAGTGGATGACAGGAAGTACCTTGTGGATTATGTTAGGGTTAACTGCTCTGTCTATGTTTATCATCCATTTCTTACCAAAGCTTACAAGGCTTATCCCCTCTTCTCTAGCTGCAATTATTACAATTACTCTTCTTGTAAAATTTTTACACATAGATACACCATCTATTGGAGATATAGCTTCAATACAAGGTGGGTTACCTAATTTTAGACTTCCAAATATCCCTTTTACCTTAGAGAGCTTGAAAATCATTTTCCCATACTCTTTGATCTTAGCATCTGTTGGTTTAATTGAAACTTTGATGACCATGCAGCTAATAGATGAAGTAACAGAAACAAGAGGAAGAGGAAATAGAGAATGTGTTGGCCAGGGACTTGGAAACATAGTGACAGGTTTTTGTGGTGGTATGGGTGGCTGTGCAATGATCGGGCAAAGCATGATCAATGTAAATTCTGGTGGTAGAGGTAGAGCTTCAGGGATCACCGCAGCTCTTTTTTTATTTTTCTATATCATCCATGGATCAAGACTTATAGAAATGATCCCAATCGCAGCACTTGCTGGTGTGATGTTTATGGTTGTTCTATGTACTTTCGAATGGTCGAGTTTCAGAATCCTTAGAAAAATCCCTATATCAGACGCATTTGTACTTGTCTTAGTGTCTGTTGTAACTGTCATTACAGATCTGGCTATAGCTGTTGGACTTGGTGTAATCGTCTCTTCTTTAGTATTCGCATGGGAAAAGTCCAAAAGAATTAACGTAGAAACCAAACAAAACCAAAATGGTCATAAAGTCTATGAGATCAATGGTCCTCTTTTTTTTGGCTCTGCAAAATCCTTCATCGAAATCTTTGATAGAAAAAAAGATAAAGACATAATTATTATCGACTTTAAAAACTCTAGAGTTTGTGATCATTCTGCAATAGAAGCTATAAATTCTGTGGTAACTAAATATGACTCTCATGACATAGAAGTTAGAATCAAAAACCTTAGCCCAGATTGCAGGAGTGCTGTAAAGAAAGCTGGCGTAAGAATCATAGAAGAAGAAATATAAAATCAAACAAGCTGAACCTTAAGAAAAAGACTTTAATCCCCAGTCTTCTTAAATCCCTTTCTATATTCATTTCCTCTCTTGCTTATATTGGAAAAAACCTGACTTAAGATTAAATCCAACTTTATTAAAATAATCGTTTTTTAGTATTAAAAAAATAAAAAGCTAATATTTAATAATATTTTAATTTTAAACACTCAATGATAGAAAACAATCAAAAGGAAGTAAGTTCACTTACAAAACATCCAGAAGGAAGTGTTCGAGAGCTTTTGTATCTTTCACTACCTTTGATGCTTTCACTTCTTTCTGAAAACATCATGCTTTTTTTTGATAGGCTTATTTTAGCTCACTATTCTTTGGATGCAATGAATGCAGCGGCGGCAGCTTCTTTCTTTTGTTGTATATTGCAGTACGCAACTGTAGCAATTGCAGCTATATCAGAGATCTTTGTAGGACAATTTAATAGTTCCGGTCAAAAAGGAAAAGCTTCATGGCCTGTTTGGCAAATGATTTGGTTTTCACTTTTTTCATTTATGATATTTATCCCTGCTGCCTTATGGGGAGGAGATTATCTTTTATCTCCTTATCATAAAGAAGAGTTTGCTCTCCCCTATTACCAATGGTTTTTATATTTTGGTCCTTTTTTTACATTAGTTGCAGCTTTTTCAGGCTTTTTCATAGGGATTGGAAAAACTAAAGTGGTCACAATAACAGTTATTCTTGGAAACCTCTTTAATATTGCTTTGGATGTTCTTCTTATCTTTGGTGTTCCTGGAATGATTCCTTCAATGGGAACTAAAGGAGCTGCGATAGCTACGGGCATCTCACAACTTTTACAAGTTGTGGTTTTAGCAGCTATCTTTTTTAATGCCTCCCACAGAAAGAGGTACAATACTTTAGATTGTACTGCTCGACCTAAACTTTTTTCAAAATGCTTGCGGATAGGCTCTCCTAATGCAGTAGGCTACATGATGGAAATGACCTGCTGGGCATTTATCGCAAGGCTGGCTGCGTCTAAAGGAGAAGACTTTATCACTGTCTTAACTGTTGGACAAAGCATCTATACTCTTTTAGCCTTTGCTCTAGATGGTATTCAAAGAGGCGTATGTATGACCTCTGCAAGTTTTTTGGGTTCTAACAAAAAAGAACACGTTGTTAAAACCTGGAAGTCAGCATCTAAAGTTATTTTCTTAATCGCAGGTGTCTTTTCAATTTTTTTAGTCTTCTACCCTGACCCTTTAATCAAACAGTTTCTTACAAGTGAGATCCATTCTGAAAACTATCAAAATACTTTATATCTTTTACAAATGAGTTCTATTATCATTTGGCTTTATATAATTATTGATGGCCACTCATGTATCTCCACTGGAGTTTTAATAGCTTCAGGAGATATAGCTTATGTTCTTATTGTTGATATTATCTATATCTGCTTTTTTACTTTTTTGCCTATTTACGTTCTAACAACCTACTTTGATTCTTCCCCACTTGTGATATGGACAACAGTAACAGCAGCATCTTTTCTAGATGCTTCATTAAACTACTTTAGGTTTCGACAAAACAAGTGGAGCGCTAGAGAACCTATTACACGTGAACAATGATTGGTTTTTAATCTATTTCTTTTTATGCCATAATTCCTTTTTTAAACTGAGGTATAGATATGAAACTTTTTATTCTATTAACTAGTCTAGTAAGTCTTTGTTTTTCAGAGAATCTACCCTTTAACTATCCATTAAATGAATATGTAATTGAAAGAGAGAACAGAAGCCCCCTTATCCTTTTTCATGGTTACGGAGCTAACTATCAAATTGCTGATTCTATAAAACATCTAAATTGCCTAGATCAAACTCTAATTAGTTTTAATTTTCCAGACTACGATCTAAATAAAAGAGATTACGACTATACAAAAGCCACATTTGGAACAATCAATGAACTTCTACCTGCTTTTTACATATTGAAAAAGCAAGTTTTAGATAAAAAACAAAAAGCTGTAGACCTCTATGGGTTTTCTGCTGGATGAGGAGCTATTGTAAACCTTTTGGCTATTTTAAATTCCAATAGGTACGAAAATGAGCTAAACCAAATAGGCATAGGTTTAGAGGAAAAAAAACATCTAATCAAAGCTATTGAAAAAGGAATTGTAATCTTAGATGTTCCTTTAAAGTCTATTGAAGAGATCATAGATGCTCGAGGTAATAGTAAAGAATTTGAATTTCTAGCTAATAACTACAAGAAAAACAATCTAAGACCTATTGAGTCGGTTGAAGGATTGAATGGTCTAAAGCTAAATATCCTTTTACATTTTCAAGAGAATGATGAAATTATTGGAAATGAAGATGATGCCTTATTTATAGAAAGGTTAAAAAAAGCCAATAAAAATGGAAAGAATACGGTAGTTATTGGTAATGAAGGAAGTCACCTTTCTTTTCATAGATCACTTTGGGATACTTATCAAAAGGATCAAACTTTTTCTAATAAGAATCTTTAAGCTGGTCTGTCTATCCCAAAAGATGTGAAAAATACAGATATAGACGTAAAACTAAAAGAAGATATTCAAGTTACCTCTATAGAAGATAAAGATAGCTTGCAAAAGTGGAATTTGTACTTATATGGATCTAGTGAAGTAATTGTTCCTGGAATAGGGATTGCTCTACGTAAATTCAATAAATCACTTGGATATGAAATAAACATATCTGCTTCAAGTGCGCTGTTTGTGACTTCTGCAAAGTGCTCGATTGGACTTATACAATCGTTTAAAGATACAGGAAAAGGGTTTTATCTTGGAACAGGTTTTGGTGGAGTTTTCATTGCCCCTTTAGGTGAACCTCTCAAAAGCTTTTACATGCCTATATATTTAGGATATCAAGATAAAAGGCTTTTTACAGATATTGGTTTTGAATTAATTTATAATAAAAATAAACCCTATATTTTACCTATTCCAGTCATAAGAGCTGGTTGGGGTTTTTAAATGATTATCAAAACAGAAAGATTAACCATTCGATCTTGGAAAAAAGAAGATTTTATCCCCCTTTGCAAAAATGAATGCAGATGCAAAGGTTATGGAGTTTTTTCCTTCGACACTTACAGAAGAACAAAGCAATGCGCTAGCAAATAGAATCATAGAACATGAAAAAAAGTATGGGTTTACCCTTTGGGCAGTAGATACGAATGATCACAGTTTTATAGGATTTATCGGGTTACAACATGTTCCTTTTGAAGCTTTTTTTACTCCAGCTATAGAGATAGGCTGGAGGCTTGATGCTGCTTTTTGGGGAAAGGGATATGCAACCGAGGGAGCAAAAGCTTGTTTAGACTATGGTTTCAATCAGCTAAAGCTTAAAACAATTGTTTCCTTTACCACAGAAAAAAAATATTCGCTCAAGAAACGTGATGGGAAAAATTGGAATGACACATAATAATGCAGAAGTGTTTAACCATCCAAAACTTCCTAAAGATCATTTTTTATCAAAGCATGTCCTATGCAAAGCATCTATCTAGAGTTCTTTCAAAAAAAAAACTTCCTAAGAAGAAAATTCTTTATTTATAGAATATTATTTTTTAATATGATGTTGATGACTTATTTTCAAACCGGAGAAGTTTATGAAATATATATATAGTTGGATATTTATACTTACTGCTTTAAGTGGTCAACACTTACTAGCTGATATGCATGGAAACTGTTCACCATGTGAGCAAGATTCATGTTGTGAAACTGATTGTTGTGAGCCTTGTGACTTTGTTCCACCATGTCCTCCAAGTGATTGTGCTTACAATGCACCATTTATTGTAGATACAAAATGTGACTGGGGATTTTTTGCAGGAGCATCTTTTGTCTATGCTCAAGCAATTGCTGATGGTTTAAGATATGCAACTACTACGATCACAGTTTCAGACGGCTCAAGTTCTGAACAGTTTCGTGTAAATTATTTAAGAGATTTTGAATATAATCCCGGGTTTAAAGTGAACTTAGGATATAAACTTGGTTGTGATAACTGGATAGCAAATGTAGAATATTTTCGATATCATAATACGATTGCTAAAGATTCATTTGAACTAAGTAATATTGAAACTAATTCTGGCTTTGTTTTAAATATCCTTAACAACGGGTCTACCCAAGGTATTTCTTCAGGTAATTTTGCTGAATCTGCTTCTGCAAAGTCATCTTACAGATTAAATCTTGACCAATTAGACTTTACTCTTTCAAGACAATACTATGTTGGAAGATGTTTAACCGTAAAACCAGAAGCTGGCTTGAGACTATTTTGGATAGATCAATCCTCAACAGCATCTGCAGTCGCTCCTGATTTTTTTGTGGGACAAATAACAACTGTTAGCATAAATGAATCTAATTCAATATGGTCTGTAGGTCCAATTTCTAATCTTAGCTTAGATTGGAATATCTGGTGCAATTTTAGAATTGTTACTAGTGCAGGCTTTGGTCTTTTATATTATGAACAAGGTGCAAATGTAAGTGATTCTAATTTTA
>Ga0180430_10000275_pt1 | contig 58072 bp, 47 predicted proteins | sample SS_ome_9_FD_132999 | JGI IMG/M metagenome (GOLD analysis project Ga0180430, IMG submission 132999) | Hypersaline lake sediment archaeal communities from the Salton Sea, California, USA - SS_1_S_2 metaG | ecosystem: Environmental > Aquatic > Non-marine Saline and Alkaline > Hypersaline >...
ATGAACACGAAAGCCGCCAGCAGAGACCACCATACCACCGGCTCGCGCGCGAGTTCCAACCGGGCGCTATTGATCATGTTGCCCCATGATTCCATGCTCGGATCGACCCCGATGTCGATGTAGGTGAGCGCCGCCTCGGCCAGCACCAGGCCGCTGAAGTCGAGGACGATGGAGATCATCACGATATGCATGATGTTGGGGTGGATGTGGCGCACGATGATGACCCGGTGCGGCACACCGAAGGCGCGCGCGGCGCTGATGAAATCGACCTCGCGCAGCTTGAGCGCCTCGCCGCGCAGGTAGCGGCACAATCCCGTCCAGGTGGTCACGCCGAGGATCATGCACAGCGCCAGCAGGCGCAGATCGGCGCGCGCGGCGAGACTGGTGTAGCTGGCCTCGTTGCGGGCCATGTAGACTTCGAGCATCAGCGCGGCGGCGGCGATCAGCAGCACGCCCGGTATCGACGACAGCGTGGTGTAGAGATACTGAATGACGTCGTCGACCCAGCCACGGAAATAGCCTGCGGCGATGCCGAGCGCAATCGCGAACGGCAACATCACGAGCGTCGTCAGCGTACCGATGAGCAGCCCCGTGCGCACGCTCTTGAGCGCCTGGTAGAGCACATCGTTACCGGTCTTGTCGGTGCCCAGGACATGGTAGTACGGCGCGACCGTGACGCAGGCACCGACCAGTGCGAAAAGCAAACCGGCGGTGAGCAGCACCACCCGCCAGGGCACGCGTGTGCGCCCCGCGAGCATGGCGCCCAGCATGGCACGCCATGCCTGTCCCTCGCGCCGAGCGAGGACCGCAACCAGCAGCGCGACCAGCGCAGCCCAGGCGAGCCCGGCACCCGCGAGCCCACGCGCCGCACGCGCGGCCAGGTCGGCGCCACGCTCGGCAGGACTGGCGAGATGTGCGCCGCCGTGCTGGAGCGGCGGGTAGTCGCGGCGGGTGCTGCCGTCGGCATCGATGATGACTTCCTTGGCATAGGCGCGCACAGCGAAAGGCGCGGAATAGGTCGTCTCGACGTTGCCACGCAAAGGAGCGACGAGCACATCGAGCAGGCTCACGATCTCGCTGCTGTAGTTTTCCTTGCCACCGTTGTCGGCGAGGCGCGGATGAAAATGGCAGGAGTCGAGCACCGCCACGACCAGGTAGGCGGTCAGCACCACGGCGGCGGCCATGCCCAGCGGGCGCTCGGCGACCTGTCGCCACGGCGCGCGAAGATGCTCGCGCCGGGATGCGTAAAACGTATAGAACGCGGACAGCGCCAGCAGCACGAAGAACAGCACGTCGGTCTTGAGGAGTACTACCTGCATCGCATCAGTCCAGGCGCACTCGCGGGTCGACCAGGGTGTAGGAGATGTCGGTCAGGATCAGACCGACGATGTAGAGCACCGAGCCGAGGAAGACCATCGCGCGAACGATAGCGAAGTCCTGGCTCTGGATGGCTTCGATGGTATAGCTGCCGAGGCCGGGAATGCCGAAGAACGCCTCGGTGATGAGGCTGCCGAGGAACAGCGTCGGCAACACCACCACCACGCCGGTGAGGATGGGAATCATGGCGTTGCGCAGTACGTGGCCGTAGAGCACCGCCTTCTCCGCCAGCCCTTTCGCGCGCGCAGTGCGCACGTAGTCGCGGTTGATCTCCTCGAGAAAGATCGTGCGGTACCAGCGCGTGCCGTGACCGAGGCCGGCGACGACGCCGACGATTACCGGCAGGATGACGAACTTGGCCGCGACCAGGCCGCTCTCGAAGCCCGAGATCGGCACCAGCCGCAACAGCTTGCCGATGAGGTACTGCCCGCCGATGATGTAGAACAGCCCCGAGATCGACATCATCGCCACGCACAGCACGACGGCCCAGGTGTCGATGTAGGTGCCGCGAAAGAAGGCGATGGCGAGCGCGAAGCTGATCGTGAGCAGCAATCCGATCAGGAACACGGGCAAGGTGATGGCAAGGCTCGGCCACATTCTCTGCGAAATGTCGTAGCCGATGTCCCGGCCACTGTCCGACTGCCCGAAATCGAACAGGAACAGGCGCAGCGTGTTGCGATAGAAGATGGTGTCGGTGAGTCGGGCGGCTCCGTCCTGCGCGGCATTCCACAGCAGCGGCTTGTCGTAACCGCGCTCACTCTTCCATTTCTCGATGGCTGCCGGCGTGACGTGCTTGTTACCGAGGTGCAGACGCGCCATGTCGTCGGGTGAATTGACAACGAAGAACAGCACGAAGGTGATCACATTGACGCCGAGCAGGATCGGCAACGCGTAGAGGATGCGGCGGATGACGTAGGCGATCATCGCACTGCCGCCTGTTGCCGCTTGCGATAGGTTCGCCAGGCCGGTATGGCCGAGATCACCAGCGCCACCACGAGCAGCACGATGGGCCACACCACGGGCTGGTTCCAGCGCTGCCTGAGGGTGGCCCGCAGACGCGGATCGATGGTCTTGTACTTGAGCGTATTGCGCGCCATGAGGTTAGGCTTGGCGTTCCCGTACCAGGCATGAAACAGGGTATACGCCGTAGGGTGGAAACCCCACAGCCACGGCGCGTCGCGGCGCAGGATGGCGACCATTTCGTCGATCAGCGCCTGGCGCGCGGGACCATCCGCCATCGACCGCATCTGCACGAACAGCTCGTCGAAGCGCGCGTTGGCATAATTCACGGCATTCTCGCCGTGGTGCTCGACCTTGCCGTTCGGACCGTAGAGCAGGAACAGGAAGTTCTCCGGATCGGGATAATCGGCGTTCCAGCCCCAACCGAAGATCTGCGCCGTCCCCTTGCGCACCTTCTCCTGGAAGCGGTTGTAATCGGTGGCGCGGATAACCAGTTGGATACCGAGTTTCTCGAATTGCTTGCGGTACCAGTTGAGCAACGACTTGCTGCCCGGCCCGGCCGACACGGTCTCGAAATAGAGCGTGAGCTGCTCGCCGCTGGTCGCGTCACGGCCGTCCGGGTAGCCGGCTTCGCGCATCAACGCGCGCGCCTCCGCGAGCGAACGGCGCACGGCGCGCCCGTCGCGCCACTCGTAGATGTACGGGTTGATGCCGTCGGCACCTTCGACATGGCCGAAGATGCCGGGAGGAACCGGACCCTGCGCGGGCACACCGCGACCGTTGGCGAAGATCGAGATGAGTTCCTCGTAATCGACCGCGATCGAGATCGCGCGGCGCAGCAGGCGTGCGCGGTCGCTCTCGCCCCCGATAACGGGATCGAGCATGTTGAAGCCCATGTAGGAAATCGAGGCGGTGACTGCGGTGATGAGCTCGATGCCCTTGTCCGCCATGGTGTCGGTGAGCTGCGCCTCGCCCTGGGCGTTGAACTGGATGGCCTGGTCGAAGCTGTCGGCAAGCACGCTGGAGACGTCGTAGTAGCCCTGCAGGAACTTGCTCCATTCGGGGATCGGCTCCTTCTCCAGGCTGTAATAGGCGACGTCGATGAACGGCATCTCCCGCCCCGCGTCATCGAGCAGGCCGGCCTCGGCATCCCCCGGCATTCCTTCCGTCGGATAGGGCTCACCGCGGAAGTTCGGGTTGCGCTCGAGCACCATGCGCCGGTTGGGGTTGTTCTCGGTCAGCATGTACGGCCCGGTACCGACCGGGTACCAGTCGAGCGAGATGTTGCGTTCCTTCATTCCCGGCTGGGCGTAGAACACGTCCGCTTCCCACGGCACGGGCGCGAAGAACGACATCGCCAGCCAGAAGCGGAACTGCGGATACTTCTCGGTGATGCGAATCTCGTAGGTGTGGTCGTCGATGACGCGCGCGCCGGGGAAATCGTACGTGCGCAGATCGATGTAGCCGCGGTTGTCGACTTCGGCAGCGCGCAGCCGCTCGGCGAACGCGCCGAGCCCCTTGATGTACTTGCTCATCAGCCCTGCGATCGGGGAGTGCAGCCGCGGATGCACGAGGCGCTTGATCTGGTAGACGTAATCGGCGGCGACGAGCTCGCGCGTGCCCTGCTCGGGAAAATCGGCCAGCGTGGCCCGTCCCTCGAGATCCGCGGGGCGCAGGTCGTGGTAACGGTAGCTGCCGTCCTCGCGCCTGGCGAACGCCGCGTGCGGCTGGTAGCGGATGCCGGGCTTGAGCGTGATGCGGTAGACCGCCTCGGCGACCTGCTCGCGCGGCGCGTCGGCCGGCAGCACCGCGCCCGCGGCATCGTAGTAGACCGGCTCGGGTAGACGCTCGGCGGTGAGCGGAACCAGCTGATAGGGTCGCTTGAGGAAGTGGTATTGCACCACCGGCTCGTAGATCTGGCCGTTGAACTTCGCCTCGTTCTCGCTGTAGGAAGAGACCGGGTCGAGGTGCTTGGGCCGCTCGGAGAACGAGTCGTAGTGGATGGCGCGCGCGCGGTCGGACGACGGATAGGGACTGTTCCAGGGCTCGTCCGAACAGCCCGCGACAAGCGCTGCCACGACGACCATGAGCGCAGCCGCAAGGGTTGCCCATGGATGCCGCGGCGGCGCGCGCCGCGTCGTTGCGCCTGGCGTCGCCGCTGATGCCCGCGATCGTTTGTGCAGAGCTTCCGGAATGAGAATTTCCCCGCCTGGAATCGTGAACTGCAAGATCAGGAGCCGCTGCACGAACTGGTCGGGATTATAAACTCCGGGCGGACGCTGTACACTCTCCGCTCCGGTTCCCGGAGCCCGCAAGCAGCTGCATAGGACACTTTCTCATGGGTATTCTCGAGGGCAAGCGCGCACTCATCGTCGGCGTCGCGAGCAACAAGTCGATCGCCTGGGGTATCGCGCAGGCGATGCGCCGCGAAGGCGCCGAACTCGCTTTCACCTACCAGAACGAACGCCTGCAGTCGCGTGTCGAGGACTTCGCCGCGGAGCTCGGCTCGGAAATCACCATTCCCTGCGATGTCGAGAGCGACGAACAGATCCAGGCCGTGTTCGAGCACCTGGACGACTACTGGGATCATCTCGATATCCTGGTTCATTCGGTCGCCTTCGCGCCGCGCGAATCGCTGCAAGGCTCCTACCTCGACAGCGTCACGCGTGACGGGTTCCGCATCGCCCACGAGGTAAGCTCCTACAGTTTCGCCGCCCTCGGTAATGCGGCGCGCCCGCTCATGCGCGGTCGCGCCGGCGCCATGCTGACGTTGAGCTATCTCGGCGCGGTGCGCACCATGCCGAGCTACAACGTCATGGGTCTCGCCAAGGCCAGCCTGGAAGCGAACGTGCGCTACATGGCCGAGAGCCTCGGCCCGGAGGGCATTCGCGTCAACGGCGTCTCGGCCGGTCCGATCCGCACCCTCGCCGCGTCCGGCGTCAAGGATCTGCGCAAGTTCCTGCAGTACGTCGAGGAAGCCGCGCCACTACGGCGCAACGTGACCATCGAAGAGGTCGGCAACGTCGCCGCCTTCCTCTGCTCGGATCTCGCCTCCGCCGTCACCGGCGAGATCACCTACTGCGACTGCGGTTTCAACATCATGGGTATGGCCGGCCTGTGAGGCAGCCGCCGGCACCGTGAACGCTTCACACGCCGGCACCCTGTTGTGGGCGATCCTCGCAGGGGTGGTGCTGGGCATCGTCTGCGGCGCGTGGTTCGGCGAGGACATGATCGCCGTCGAGTGGCTGGGAACCCTGTTCCTCAACGCACTCAAGATGACCATCGTGCCACTCATCGTGGCCGCCGTGATCTCCGGCGTCAGCTCACTCGGCGACGTGCGGCGCCTCGGTCGCGTCGGCGCCTACACGGTCCTCTACTACGCAACGACGACCGCCGTCGCGGTCGCCATCGGCCTGTTCGTGGTCAATCTCATCGAGCCCGGCAGCGGCGTCGCGGAACTCAGTCGCGAAGTGCCGGACTCGGTCGCCTCGCGCGAACCGACCGGCCTGAGTGACATTGCCCTGTACATGGTCGCACCCAACCTGATCGCGGCCGCAGCGGAGACACAGCTGCTGCCGATCATCGTCTTCGCCCTGCTCTTCGCGGCTGCGCTGACCACGGTCGGCACGCGCGGTGAACCCGTCATCGCGTTCTTCGACGGGCTCAACGAGACGATGATGAAGATCGTCACCTGGATCATGTGGCTCGCGCCCGTCGGTATTTTCGCACTCGTCGCTGCGCAGCTCGGACGCGCCGGCGGCGGCGCTGCCTTCCTCGCCGAGATCGCGGCGGTCGGCAAGTACGTGCTCACCGTGCTCGCCGGCCTCGCGCTGCACTTCGTTTTCCTGTTCGTGCTGCTCAGGTTGCTGGCCGGGCGCGGCGTCGCCTATCTCGGCATGCTCGGCCGCGCGCTGGTGACCGCGTTTGGCACGGCCAGCTCGTCGGCCACCCTGCCCCTGACGATGGAGTGCGCACGCGAAGCGGGTGCCGACGATCGCGCCGTGCGCTTCGTGCTGCCGCTCGGCGCGACCATCAACATGGATGGCACCGCGCTCTACGAGGCGGCCGCGGTGATGTTCATTGCGCAGGCCTATGGTTACGACCTCGGCTTCTTGGAACAGACCATCATCTTCCTCACCGCGACACTGGCCGCGGTGGGCGCCGCGGGGATCCCGCAGGCCGGGCTGGTGACGATGATCCTGGTGCTGACGGCCGTCAAGCTGCCGCTCGAGGGTATCGGCCTGCTGCTCGCCGTGGACTGGTTCCTCGATCGCTTCCGTACGGCCATCAACGTCTGGGGTGACGCGGTCGGGACGGCCGTGATCAGCCGGACGACTTTCGAACGGCACGGCCACGAGTTCCCGCGACGCGAGGATTGAGCGGCCGACTCGAAGCGGTCGGCACCACGGCAGCGCGCGCCCGGTCTGCACACCGGGCATCGCACGATGCCTGGCGCCCGCTTACAGGCGGTCCTTGAATACCTCGACGTCGCTGCCGACACGCAGGCCTTCGAGAAAAGCCTGCCAGGTCAGCGTCGCGCGCGCGGTCACGAGTTCACGCTGTACGGCGCCGACATCGCTCTCGGCGAGTTCCCCGGTGGCCGGCGTCTGTACGTTGGCGATCCGCACAACGGCGTGATCGGCACGGCCGATCGGCACCGTGATGAAGGCCGCACCGCCGTCGGCCGGGGGCTCGGTGCGGAACGCCGCGCGGAGCACCGCACGATTGACGTCGCTGGACGTTCGCGACGCCCCTTCGGTCGCCTCCCAGCCGAGGCCGTCGGCCTCGATCACCTCCGCGACGCTGCCACCGGTGCGCAGCTCGTCACCGAACTTTTCGGCCGCGGCCAGCGTGCGCTCGCGCAGCTTCGCGGTGCGTACGGCCTCGACGACCTTGGCGTGGACCTCGGCGAGTGGCGGGATGGCCGAGGGAACGTGCTCGACCACGCGCACCGCAACGACCCGGCCGTCTTCCAGTTCGACCGGCTCGGCATTGAGCCCCTCGACCAGCACCTCGGTCTCGAAAGCGCGTGCGGCGACGGCATCGGAGAACTGCTGCCCGATTTCCTCGGCACTGAGCAGCTCGCTGCGCTGTACATCCAGCGCCAGGGCATCGGCCGCCACGTCGAGACTGTCCGGGTGCTCGTAGACGAGGTTGGAGAACTGCTCGGCCATGTCGAAGAAGCGCTTCTGCGCCTCGGCCGTGCGGTAAGCGCTCGCGACCTGTTCGCGAACCTCGTCGAAAGACTGCAGGCCGCCGGGCTCGATGGCCTTCAGCTTGATGACATGGAAACCGAAACGTGTGCGCACCGGATCGCTGACCTCGCCGACCGTAAGCGCGAAGGTCGCCTCCTCGAACTCCGGCGCCATCACGCCGCGCGGGAACAAACCGGTCTCGCCGCCTTCGGTTCGCGAGCCGACGTCATCGGAAAGCTCTTTCGCGAGTTCTTCGAACGCCTCACCCTCGCGCGCGCGCTCCAGCGCGATCTCGGCGCGTTCGCGCGCCGCGGCGACTTCATCCTCACCGGCATCTTCGGCGACCTGGATGAGGATGTGGTTGACGTTACGCTGCTCTTCCTTGGTGTAGTTGGCCTTGTTGGTCTCGTAGTAGGCGCGCAGCGCATCGTCGTCGATAGTGATCTCATCTTCGAGATCGGCCGCCGACATCTGCAGGTAGGCGAGGCGCACGCGTTCGGGTTCACGGTAGGTCTCGCGGTTCTCCTCGTAATGGGTTGCGGCTTCTTCGTCGCTCACGCTGACTTCGTCTTCGAACTGCGAGGCCGGAATGATGGCGTAGCCGATGTCGCGCTTCTGCTCGCGCAGACTCTCGACGAAAGCGGCTTCCTCGCGCATGACGAACTCGGACGAGGCCACGCCGATGCGCAGCTGGCCCTTGATCATGTCCTCGCGCAGCGAGCGTTCGAAACTCGCTTCGCTCATGCCGATCAGCGGCAGACGCTGCTGGTAGAGTTCACGCGAGAAACCGTTGTCGTCCTGGAACGTCGGAATCCGCGTGATCTGCGCGGCGAGCTGCGCGTCGCTGACGCGCATGCGGACATCGTCGACGAGTTTGCCGAGCAGACGATCGTTGACCAGTTGATCGAGCGCACGCTGCTTGACCTCGGGACTGCTCCAGTCAACGTCGTCGAGCGACTCGCCCATCATCTGCTGGGCCTGCCGCCGCAGACGCTGCAGAGTGTCCTGGAATTCGGTCAGGTAGATGTCCTCACCATCAGCTTCGGCAACGACGACGCGTTTGCCCTCGCTGATGTAGCTCTCAACGCCCCACAGAGCGAAGGTGAGGATGATGAAACCGACGATGATGGCGACGATGACGCCCTGCGAGCGTTCGCGGATGGCCTGCAGCATGTCTATTCAACCCCGATCATGCGCGTGAGGTATCCCCTGGGGGATGGCTTGGCTGGACTCGCCGCCACCGGGTGCGGAACGCGAACCCGGTAACGAAAAGGGCGCACCGACGAAATCGGTGCGCCCTGCGGTCCATAACATGAGGTATGGCGGAGTGGACGGGACTCGAACCCGCGACCCCCGGCGTGACAGGCCGGTATTCTAACCAACTGAACTACCACTCCAGCGAAATCGCTGGTGGGTGCTGAGGGGATCGAACCCCCGACCTTCGCCTTGTAAGGGCGACGCTCTCCCAGCTGAGCTAAGCACCCGAAATGCGCGTCTGGGAAGCTCGCTAGTTTACCGCATCCTTGAGCGCTTTGCCAGGCTTGAAGCCCGGTACGCGCGAGGCCTTGATCTGCAGCGCCTCGCCGGTTTGCGGGTTGCGGCCAGTGCGTGCCGCGCGGCTGCGCACGACGAACGTGCCGAAGCCGACGAGGCTGACCTGGTCGTCCTTTTTCAACGCTGTCGTGATGCCGTCGAGCATGGCGTCGACGGCGCGCGTTGCCGACGCCTTGGACAGGTCGGCGGCCTCTGCCACGGCCTCTATCAGTTCTGCCTTGTTCATTAGCAATCCCCTCAGTGAGCCGTTACCAGCGTCAGTGTATCGATGTTGTTATGGAAGCTCTGCCGGCGCCATTGCGTGCGCCCCGTGGTCATCCGCGCACGGCCTGTGCCGCGCCTGCCGGAACTTTCCCGCGAGAGCTTCGGCGGTCTACTCGCTCTCGTGCAGCGCTTCGTCGTGTCACCCGTCGCGCGGGCTGCGCCACGGGCGGCTGCGTTATAACAGTCGCCCATGGAAGCGTCAAGAAAGCACTTCCGCCTCTGAGGACCGTGGTCAGAATTATCTCGCCAACACGATCACTCCATCAATGATGGCGCAGCATGTCGTTGTCGTCATCGCTTTCGCCCTTGTCCTTGGCGATGGGTTCTCCCGGCGGCTCGTCGGCCGGCAAAGGCTCTGGCTGACGCTGCAACGCGATCTCGAGAACTTCGTCGATCCAGCGCACCGGTCGGATCTGCAGGCCCTGCTTGATGTTGGCCGGGATCTCCTTGAGCTCGCGTTCGTTCTCCTGCGGAATGATCACCTCCTCGATACCCCCGCGCAGGGCCGCGAGCAGCTTCTCCTTCAGACCGCCAATCGGCAACACCTCGCCGCGCAAGGTGATCTCACCGGTCATCGCAACACTCGACTTGACCGGGATGCCGGTCAGCGCGGACACCATCGCGGTACACATGCCGACGCCCGCGCTCGGGCCATCCTTCGGCGTGGCCCCTTCGGGTACGTGGAAGTGCACGTCGTTGGAGGCGTAGAAGTCCGGTTTGATACCAAGCGCTCGCGCTCGGCTGCGCAACACCGTCATCGCGGCCTTGATCGATTCCTGCATGACGTCGCCGAGCTGGCCGGTGTAGATCTCCTTGCCCTTACCCGGAACGACGACCGCTTCGATGGTGAGGAGGTCGCCACCGACCTCGGTCCAGGCGAGCCCGGTGACCTGGCCGATACGGTCTTCCGACTCGGCGCGGCCGTAGCGGAACTTCTTCACGCCAAGAAATTTTTCGACGGCCTTCGGCGTGACCTGGGTGATCTTCTCGGTCGGCTTCTGCAGGATACCCTTGACCACCTTGCGGCACACGGTTGCAATCTCGCGGTCGAGATTACGCACGCCTGCCTCACGCGTGTAATAGCGGATGATGTCGCGGATGGCCGCCTCGGAGATGCGGATCTCGTCGTCCTTCAGGCCGCTGTTCTCGATCTGTTTCGGGATCAGATACTTCTGCGCGATGTTGACCTTCTCGTCCTCGGTGTAACCCGAGATGCGGATGACCTCCATGCGATCGAGCAGTGGTGCCGGTATGTTCAGGCTGTTCGCCGTGGTCACGAACATCACCTCGGAGAGATCGTAATCCACCTCGAGGTAATGGTCGGCGAAAGAGTTGTTCTGTTCCGGGTCGAGTACCTCGAGCAAGGCCGAGGCGGGATCGCCGCGGAAGTCCATCGCCATCTTGTCGACCTCGTCGAGCAGAAACAGCGGGTTACGCGTGCCGACCTTGGACATGTTCTGCAGGATCTTACCCGGCAGCGAGCCGACGTAGGTGCGGCGATGGCCGCGAATCTCCGCTTCGTCGCGTACGCCACCGAGTGACATGCGCACGAACTTGCGGTTCGTGGCGCGCGCGATCGAGCGGCCCAGGGACGTCTTGCCGACGCCGGGCGGCCCGACCAGACACAGGATCGGCCCTTTCATCTTCTTCACGCGCTGCTGCACGGCAAGGTACTCGAGGATGCGTTCCTTGACCTTCTCCAGTCCGTAGTGGTCGGCTTCGAGAATCTCTTCGGCATGGTTGAGATCACGGCTGATCTTGGAGCGCTTCTTCCATGGCACCGAGAGAATCCAGTCGATGTAGTTGCGCACCACCGTCGCTTCGGCGGACATCGGCGACATCATGCGCAGCTTCTTCAGTTCCGCCTCGGCCTTCTCGCGTGCCTCCTTGGGCATCCCAGCCTTGCCGATTCGGTTGGCCAGCTCCTCGAACTCGTTGACGCCGTCCTCGAGCTCTCCGAGCTCGTTCTGGATCGCCTTCATCTGCTCGTTGAGGTAGTACTCGCGCTGGCTCTTCTCCATCTGCTTCTTGACCCGGCCGCGCAGGCGTTTCTCGACCTGCAGAAGGTCGATTTCGGTCTCCATCAGGCTGACCAGGTGCTCGAGTCGTTCGCGCAGGCCGACCAGCTCGAGCACTTCCTGCTTCTGCTCGATCTTGATCGCCATGTGCGCGGCGATGGTGTCGGCGAGACGCGAGGGATCGTCGATCCCCGACAGCGAGGAAATGATCTCCGGCGGCACCTTCTTGTTGAGCTTCACGTACTGGTCGAACTGGGTCATCAGCGACCGGCTCAGCACCTCCGCTTCGCGCGAGGTCACCGCTTCGGGCTCGACCTGCTCGACTTCGGCCAGGTAGAGATCCTCGGTCTCGGTGAACGTCTCGATGCGCCCGCGGTAGACCCCTTCGACGAGGACCTTGATCGTGCCGTCGGGCAGCTTGAGCAGCTGGAGGATGTTGGACACGGTACCGACGTGATGGATGTCGGCCGGCTGCGGGTTGTCGTCACCCGCGTTCTTCTGCGCGACCAGCAGGATTTGCTTACCCGCCTCCATGGCGCGTTCGAGCGCGCGGATGGACTTGTCTCGTCCGACGAACAGCGGGATCACCATGTGCGGATAGACGACGACGTCGCGCAGCGGCAATACCGCGAGTTCGGTGCTTGACTCACTCATGACAGATTACTCCAACGGCGGTTACCTGCCCGCATGGGATGGCAGGGCGCGGGTAACGGAGAGATGCGGGGTCGCCGGCGCCACGGACGGGCACCGGCAAGAATTTCGGACGACGAGACGGCAGGTGCCGGGGCAGGGCTGCCGGCAGCCTGCACGGGAAGGAATGCAGGGCCGCGCTCAGTCTGGCGCGGCCTTGGAGATTTCGGCGCTTTCGTAGATGACAAGAGGGCTTGACTCTCCCTTGATCGCAGCTTCATCGACCACGACCTTGGTCGCGTTGTCCAGTGACGGTAACTCGTACATGGTGTCGAGGAGGCTTTGTTCAAGTATCGAGCGCAATCCTCGCGCCCCGGTCTTGCGCTCGACCGCGCGGCGCGCAACGGCACGCAGCGCATCTTCGCGGAACTCGAGTTCGCACTCTTCCATCTCGAAGAGCTTGGCATATTGCTTGGTGAGCGCATTCTTCGGTTCGACCAGGATCTGGATGAGCTGTTCCTCGTCGAGTTCGTCGAGCACCGCGAGGACCGGCAGGCGGCCGACGAACTCGGGAATCAGGCCGTACTTGATCAGATCCTCCGGTTCGACCTGGTGCAGCAGTTCCGTTGCGGTCTTCTTGTCGTCCTTGCTCTTCACCTCGGCCGAGAAACCGATACCGCCCTTCTCCGAGCGATCGCGGATGATCTTGTCGAGGCCGGCGAATGCGCCGCCGCATATGAACAGGATGTTGCCGGTGTCGACCTGCAGGAACTCCTGTTGCGGATGCTTGCGGCCGCCCTGCGGTGGTACCGAAGCCACGGTGCCCTCGATGAGTTTGAGCAAGGCCTGCTGTACGCCCTCGCCGGAGACGTCACGCGTGATCGAGGGGTTGTCCGATTTGCGCGAGATCTTGTCGATCTCGTCGATGTAGACGATACCGGTCTGCGCCTTCTCGACGTCGTAGTCACACTTCTGCAGCAGCTTCTGGATGATGTTCTCGACGTCTTCGCCGACGTAACCCGCCTCGGTCAGCGTGGTCGCGTCGGCGATCGTGAACGGCACGTTGAGCAGCCGCGCGAGCGTCTCGGCGAGCAGCGTCTTGCCGCTGCCGGTGGGCCCGCACAGCAATACGTTGCTCTTGGCCAGCTCGACGTCGTTCTGCTTCACCCGCGTCTCGAGGCGCTTGTAGTGGTTGTAAACGGCGACCGAGAGAATCTTCTTGGCCTGGTGCTGACCGATCACGTACTCGTCGAGGATGTGATTGATCTCCTGCGGGGTCGGCAGCTTGCTGCCCACGCCCCCGGGGGATTTCTCCTGGATTTCCTCGCGGATGATGTCGTTGCACAACTCGACGCATTCGTCGCAGATGAACACCGACGGACCTGCGATCAGCTTGCGCACCTCGTGCTGGCTCTTGCCGCAGAAGGAACAGTAGAGCAAGCGATCGCCGTCGCCTTTCGAGTTCTTGCCGTCATTCATTACCAACTACCTCAGATGTCCGCGGCGACTCAGTCGGAGCCTTCCTTGCTCGACTCGCGCCTGGACAACATCGCATCGATGATTCCGTATTCAGCCGCCTCCTCGGCGCTCATGAAGCGGTCGCGATCGGTATCGGTCGCGATCTTCTCGAGCGGCTGGCCCGTGTGGTGGGCCAGGATGTGGTTGAGGCGGTCGCGCGCCTTGAGGATCTCCTTGGCATGGATGTCGATGTCCGATGCCTGGCCCTGGAAGCCGCCCAGGGGCTGGTGGATCATCACGCGCGAGTGCGGCAGGCAGAAGCGCTTGCCGGCGGCGCCCCCCGCGAGCAGCAGGGCGCCCATGCTGGCGGCCTGCCCGATGCACATGGTGCTCACGCTGGGCTTGATGAATTGCATGGTGTCGTAAATCGCGAGACCGGCGGAAACCGAGCCGCCGGGCGAGTTGATGTAGAAGTGGATGTCCTTGTCGGGATTTTCCGACTCCAGGAACAGCAGCTGCGCCACGATCAGGTTGGCGACGTAATCCTCGACCGGGCCGACGAGGAAAATTACGCGCTCCTTGAGCAGACGGGAGTAGATATCGTAGGCACGCTCGCCGCGCGCCGACTGCTCCACAACCATCGGCACGAGGTTCAGCGCCTGCGGGCCGGAGCCCACGCGCGGGTCGAAGTATTCCATGGACATCAAGAGCTTGCCTCTACCTTCTCGTCAGTCTGCACCGGATTCATCAAAGCGTCAAACGTGACTGTCTGTTCAGTGACTTGCGCCCGCTCGGCGACCCAGTTCACGGTCATGTCTTCAAGGCATAGAGCCTCGACCTGCTGCAATTGTTCCGGATTGTCGTAGTACCACTTGACCACGGCGGCCGGATCTTCGTACCCCGCGGCCATGTTCTCGACCATCTCGCGCACCTTGGCCGGGTCGGCGCGCAGTTCGGCCTGTTTGACCATTTCGGCCATGATGAGCCCAAGCTTTACCCGGTTGCGTGCGCGCTCCTGCACGGCCGACTCGAATTCGTCGGCGCTCTCCGCCGGATTGACGCCGCGCATGATGAGTTCACGAGCGATCTGCTGGCGCAGACGTTCGGCCTCGGGCGCGACCAGGCTGGCCGGAATGTCGATGTCATTGGCGGCCGCGAGCTTCTCCATCACCTCGTTGTTGAAACGCTGGCGCACGGCACGGTCGCGCTCCTTCTCCATGTTGGCCAGGATCTCGGCGCGGAACGCCGCCATGTCGCCGCCGGCAACGCCGAACTTCTCCATGAACTCGGCATCGACGGCCGGTAGCAGCGGCTCGGAAACCTTCTTGACGGTGATTTCGAAGCGCACCGGCTGACCGGCCAGCTCGGTGTTGCGGTATTCGTCCGGGAACTTGAGCTCGAGCGTGACCGCGCTGCCGGCGGTCTGGCCACGCAGGCCCTCCTCGAAGCCGTCAATCATCATGCCGGTGCCGAGCTCAAGATCGAAGTCCTCGCCACTGCCGCCTTCGAAAATCTCGTCGTTGACATAGCCCTTGAAGTCGATGGCGAGCTGGTCGCCGTCGGCCGCGGGCCGCTCGACCGCGACCCATTCGCGATGCTGCTCGCGCAGCTTGTCGATCATCGCGTCGACGTCGGCATCACCGACTTCGCAGGCCGTGCGCGTGAGCGCGAGCTGCTCGACCGGGGCGAGTTCGAACTCCGGAAAGACCTCGAAAGTGGCGGTGTAAGTAAGACCCGCACCGGGCTTGCTCGAGACCGGGTCGATCACCGGCTGCCCGGCCGGGCGCAGGGATTCCTGGCCGAGCGCATCGCTGAACGAACTCTGCAGGACTTCGCTGACGATCTCGTCGCGCACGCGCGGCCCGAAGCGCTGACGGATTACCGACAGCGGCGCCTTGCCCTGCCGGAAGCCGTCGAGACGAACGGATTTACGCAGTTCTTCGAGGCGCGAGTGCACCTTGGGCGCGATCTGGTCCTCGGGGACCTCGACGGTCAGGCGGCGTTCCAGGTTGGATGGCTTTTCAAGTGAAATTTGCATGGACGAATCGTCAGGTTGAGCATCAAGGTGGCAGCGCCGCGATGACAGCGCCGGTCGGTGATCATAGAGCTGCTGTTCGGCAGACCTGGTGCGAAAGGAGAGACTCGAACTCTCACGGGTTGCCCCACTGGCACCTAAAACCAGCGCGTCTACCAATTCCGCCACTTTCGCAATTCGCGCACCCGCAACCGCGCTCGCGGGATGCCGGCATCGGAGTCGCCGCGCAGCAGGCCGGAGCCCGCGCCAGCGCCGGGGCGGCCTTAGACCGGGGGCGCCGGAGCGTGCGGAGCACTCGCATTATAGGTGCAGCCATGCGCCGTTGATAGCCCTCGGCCGGGGTCGACAGGCGCCTCCCCTGCTATACTCCGCAGCGCCCGGCGACCCAGCCAACGCCCTGTCCCGCAAGGAGATCGCGTCCCATGGACAAGCTGCTCAAGCTCACTGTGACGGCCCTGATACTGCTGCTCGGCAGCACCGTCGATGCGCGCACGGTGGTCGAGTGCGTCGATGCCGAGGGCAACGTCTCCTTCCGCGACCGGTGCCCGCCGGACATGACCAAGAAGGGGGAGAAGCAGCTACGGGGCGTGAGCAGCGCGCCCGAGCCCAGCGTCGCCGACGTCGCGGCCAGCAACCCGATCACGGTCTACGTGGTACCTCAGTGCGACGCCTGCGACCTGGTGCGCAACGCTCTCGACAGCCGCGACATCCCCTACGACCTGCGCGACGTGCAGGACGACGCCGCGGCCCAGGAAGCGCTCAAGGGCCGCAGCGGCGGCCTCACCGTGCCCACCACCCTGGTCGGTGACCGTGTGCTCACCGGTTACAGCCGCGATGCCATCGACAGCGCGCTGCGCCAGGCCGGCTACCCGCTCGGCGACGACACGGCCGGCGCTCCGCCCGCGGAAACCTCCCGCGACCAGCCTGCCGGGACCGGCGCGGCGCCCGCTGCGGGCTCAGCCGCCGACGACGACGAAGGCGACGCCGGCTGAGCGTGGCGCGCGGCGGCGTGTTCACCACCTCGCTCGACGCCGAAGCAGCGTTCTACGACGCCTTCGGCAGCGGCGACGTCGGCGCCATGATGCGCGTGTGGGCGGAGGGCGTAGAAATCGCCTGCATCCATCCGTCCGGCCCTCGTCTCACCGGCACGGCGTCAATCCGGCGCAGCTGGGAGCACATCCTCGCCGAGCACATGGCGCGCAGCTTCGACCTGCGCGGTCGCATCGTCAGCGGCAGCGCTGACGTGCGCGTGCATACGCTGGAGGAGAACATCACCGTACCGGGCACGCGCTTCGTCGCCCCGCCGGTCCTCGCGACCAATGTCTACCAGCAGTTCGCCGGCGGCTGGTACATGATCCTGCACCACGCGAGCGTCGCGCCACAGCCGGTCGGCGGCGGCCGCCGGGCCCCGCCGGCAGAGCCACCCCCCGAACGCCTGCACTGAGCGCGCGCCACTGGCGTGCCCGGACGCAGCGGCAGGCGCCGCCCGCCGTGCCCTGTGCGAGACGCGCTTGTTCGGGCACGCGGCGCGGCGGGTGACGCGCGCACCGGCCTTGCCGGCTGACGCCGGCAGGCCCGGCGAGCCGGCCTGAGGAACCTCTGAACAAGCCATGCGCCGGTACCTTGCGCTCGGCCCGGGCTTATTCAAGGTTCCCTAAAGGAAGCGGTGGCCCGCGCCGCTGTTGCGTTCAAGGGCCTCAAACCCGCCTGAGCCGGCCTATGCACAAGCCAACCCGAGAACCCGTCCTGCCCCAGCGCATCGGACGCTACGACATCGTCCGTCTGCTGGGCCGCGGCGGACAGGGGATCGTCATGCTGGCGCGCGATCCCGAGCTCGATCGCCAGGTCGCGATCAAACTGCTGCGCCACGACATCGATCATACCGAGGGTGAACTCGCCAGCGAGGCACGCATCGTCAGCCGGCTGCAGCACCCGAACATCGTCACGCTGCACGATGTCGGTACGTACAACAGCAGCAACTACCTCGTGTTCGAGTACATCGACGGCGCTTCCCTCAAGGCGCTGATCGAGGCCAAGGGCGCACTACCACTGCACAAGTGCGTGATCCTCATGAGCCAGATCCTGGCCGGCGTCGCCTACCTGCACGAGAACAACATCATCCATCGCGACCTCAGTCCCGCGAACATCCTCATCAGCCGCGACGGCGTGCCCAAGGTAACCGACTTCGGCATCTCGGTACTGCACGACCTGGCGAGCGCGGAAACCGAGACCAACGCCGCGGGCACGCTGCGCTACATGTCGCCCGAGCCCTTCCTCGATCTCTTCCAGACACCCGCCTCCGATGTCTTCACGCTCGCCGTGATCTTCTACGAGATGCTCAGCGGCCAACTGCTGTTCGACGGCGACACCGCCAACGCCATCATCGAACGGATACTCAACGGCCCGCCGCTCAACGCGAAAATGCTCGGCCCGGACGTCGATGCACGTGTCGTGCAGGTTCTCAATCGCGCCACGCAACGGCCGCTCGCGCAGCGATATCCGACCGCACGCGAGATGAAGAACGACCTCGACGAATACCGCCTACCGCGCGGTCGGGGCGACGAGACCGCACCGCAGGACCACAGCACGGTCGGCTTCCTGCTCCGCCGCATGAGCTACAAGCGCGGCTTCTCCTCCTTGTCGCAGCACGTCAGCCAGCTGCTGGAAATCACCTCCGACGAGTCGCTCACGCCCGCAACGCGCCTGGTCAACATCATCGCCAAGGACGTCACGCTGACGCAGCGCGTGCTGACCCAGGCCAACTCGGCCTACTATGGCCAGGCGGAGATCTCGGCATTGTCACGCGCCGTCGTGCTGCTCGGGCTCGAACAGATGCGCGTGTGCATCATCAACGCGCTGCTCGAAAGCGAATTCGAAGCCGGCACGCAGGCGCTGCGCGAAGCGATGAGCCAGTCGTTCCACAGCGCCATATTCGCCAAGGCCGTCGCGCCCGCGTTCGGTGTGCGCAACCGTGCCGACGCCTTTACCTGCGCCATGTTCCATGACCTCGGGCGCCTGCTCACCATTCACTACTTCGCCGACGAACATGCCGCGATCCTCGAGCGCGCCATTCATCTCCATGCCGACGAGCTGACCGCGTCGCGCCAGGTGTTGGGCGTCGCCTACCACGAGCTCGGCGCCGCCGTCGGCACGCACTGGAAGCTCGGTGAGAGCATCGTCGGCGCGATGCGGCCGCTGCCGCGCGGTGCCGTAGCGGCCGGCGACGCCCCGCCCCAGCCGCTCCAGCTCTGCGCCGCCTACGCCAATGCCGTCAGCCAGGCGATCGCCCGCCACGACGAACGCGACCACCGCGATATCGTGCTCGCCGAGCTCGCGCGCAAGCTCAGCACGGTCGTCGAACTGTCCGCCGAGGCCTTCGAACAGGCCCTTCAGGAAGCCAGCGAAGCGAGCCGCCAGTACGCGCGGCTGCTCAAGATCGGGCCGGCGCAGAGCGAGGTCGTCGAGCGGCTGTCGTCCTGCGAGTGGCTGCGTGGCGCCGCCTGAGACGCGCACTGCCACCAGCGCCGCTGCAACGGAATTTAACGCCCGACAGCTTGCCGCCCGCGGCGCCAGCTTGCACGATGAGGCATCACCGACCCGGGAGCCCCTCATCATGTTCGATCGTTTTCGACGCACGCTGTTCACCATGCTGGCGTTGCTCGCGCTCGCGCCCGCCGCGCAGGCGGCCAGCCAGCAGTTCGACGTCTCTCTCACCACCGGCGACTTCCTCGCCGAGGACAGCCTGGGCCTGTTCCATTACGACGTCTACAACCTCGTGGTCACCGCACCGACGCCGGTTTCGGTGAGTATGTCGAGCAGCGGCTTCGCCCCCTGGGTGGCCTACTGGAACGTCGAGGTGCTGCCCGCCGCACAGTGGGAGAACGGCATCGATTTATACACCGCGGCCGGCGCCATCGACTTCGGCGACGCGGGTGAGACGATCGGCTTCGTATTCGATGCCCTGCCCGGCGTGCTCTACCAGATCGCAGCGGCGACGCAGAATTACAACCCCACCCCGCTCGGCGCCTACAGCCTGCTGATCGAGACGCCGGTCGCCGGCTTCGATGCCGCCGCCGCACCGGTACCGCTGCCGGCAGCCGCCTGGCTGCTCGCGCCGGCGCTGGGCCTGCTGCTGCGGCAGCGGCGCGCCTGAACGCAGGCACTATCCACCCGCGGCGGCGGCCCGTGGTCGGCCGCCCGCGCGGGGCTCGCTCATGCAAGCGCACGGCCCGACAGCTGCCTGCCGTAGTTCACGGCAGGGCCGGCAGGCTGCAGGGAAGGTGGTGGGCCATGTAGGACTTGAACCTACAACCAACTGATTAAGAGTCAGCTGCTCTACCAATTGAGCTAATGGCCCGCGTGCGGGATGGCTGCCGGCCGCAGCGTGTGCGGCCGGCAGCCCGGTTTGGGGTGGACGATGGGGATCGAACCCACGACATCAGGAGCCACAATCCTGTGCTCTACCAACTGAGCTACGCCCACCATTGAGAGCGGTAAGCGATAAACCGGCGGTGGTGCGGCACGGGCGCCGCCGGCCGTCGACTTATCGCTTGCCACTCGAATCTGGCGCGCCTGGCAGGATTCGAACCTGCTACCCTCGGCTTAGAAGGCCGATGCTCTATCCACATGAGCTACAGGCGCACATGCCCCGGGAGTCGCGAACCGGACGTCGTGGGGGCTTACACAGCCCCGCGGCGCGACGCGCCTGACACCAAGTTCGACTGGTCGGGGCAGAGGGATTCGGACCCCCGACCCCCTGCTCCCAAAGCAGGTGCGCTACCAGACTGCGCTATGCCCCGGCGTCGTTTGCCTAACAGCCGACCCGACGGGAGGGGCGATGATACGCAGGGCTCCGGTGAGCGTCAACGCCCGCGGCTTGCGCGAGCGATGCGCACTCGGCACCATGAGCGCCCGTCGGGGCCCGCGCGCCGCACCTTGCGCGCCGCGAAGACGCCTCGTCGCGCCGACCCCGTCCCCCTCTCAACCAGCCGGAGTACCGCATGAGCCGCGTCAAACTCGCAACCACCATGGGCGACATCACGCTCGAACTGAACTCGGAGGCCGCCCCCGAGACCACCCGCAATTTCATCGATTACGTCGAGAGCGGCTTCTACGACGGTACCGTTTTCCACCGTGTCATCAACGGGTTCATGATCCAGGGTGGCGGCATGGACAGCGAGATGCGCCAGAAGTCGACCAACGCGCCGATCCGCAACGAGGCCAACAACGGGCTCAGCAACAAGACCGGCACCATCGCCATGGCGCGCACCTCCGATCCGCACTCGGCCTCGGCGCAGTTCTTCATCAACGTCAAGGACAACGACTTCCTCGACCACAGCAGCGAGACCGCGCAAGGCTGGGGCTACTGCGTGTTCGGCAAGGTCGTCGAGGGCATGGACACGGTCAACGCGATCAAGGAGGTCGCGACCACCAGTCACGGCCCGCACCAGGACGTCCCGGCCGAGCCTGTCTCGATCACGCACGCGAGCGTCGTCGACTGAACGCGAGCCAGGCAGACCGCTTGCCGGCATGACGACGCTGTTCGTCTCCGACCTGCACCTGAGCGCCGAGCGGCCGGACAAGCTGACGCTGTTCGAAACCTTCCTCGCGCATGCCAGGCGCACCGCGAGCGCGCTCTACATCCTCGGCGACCTGTTCGAGGTGTGGCTGGGCGACGATGACGACGACCCCGCTTACCGCGCCGTCATCGCCGCCCTCGCCGCGACATCCGACGCCGGCGTCGCCCTGTTCTTCGCCCACGGCAACCGCGACTTCCTCTGCGGCAGCCGCTTCGCGCAACAGACCGGGGCCACGCTGCTGCCCGACTACGCTGCCGTGGATCTCGATGGCGAACGCGCCGTCCTCACCCATGGCGATCTGCTGTGCACCCGCGACATTGCCTACCAGCGCTTTCGCCGTGTCGTGCGCCATCCGCTCGTGCGCGGCCTGTTCCTCGCCACCCCACTGCACTGGCGCCAGCGCATCGCGCGGGGTACCCGGCGTGGCACGCAGGCATCGGCAGGGCGCAAGGCGGGCGAGATCATGGACGTCGAACCGGCTGCCGTGCGCGACCTGCTCGCCGCGCACGACGCAACGCTGCTCATTCACGGGCACACCCACCGTCCCGCCATCCACCATCTCGAGGTCGACGGTCGCGCCTGCCGGCGCGTCGTACTCGGGGACTGGTATACCGACGACGAGGTGGTTCGCATCGATACCGGCCAGGTCGAGCGCCTGCGCATCGGCGATTTCCTCGCCGGGGCGTGAGCCCCGCGTGCGCCGGCCGGCGTCGTGATCGGCGAGCCGGCCTGCCGCGGGCGGCGCGGGCCACTCAGTCGAACACGATCGCCACGCCCGCGATGACGATCACCCAGGCGACCAGCGCCCGCCGCACCAGGCCATACATCTGGTTGATGCGATAAGTTCGCGAGTCGCCGCTGATGACTTCGCGGATACGGCCGTGGTCGACGGCGGCGAGCGCGCAGCGCGCGACCAGCGAGGCGCTCACGCGCCAGCGCGTGAGCCCGACGGCGCGCAGTTCCTCGAGCACCGGGACCAGCGTGCCGGCGACGCCGAAGGTCAGCACGCTGAGCCGCGCCGGCAGGTATTCGAGCGCTTCGAGCAGGGTCATGAGCGGACGATCGAGGCCGTCGTCCTGGCGATGGCTGCGGCGCAGGTTGGCGCACAGGCGGTAGAGCACGGCGCCCGGGGCGCCGAAGAGCAGGAACCAGAACAGCGGCTGGAACCAGGCGTACTCGGCGGCCAGCGCGATCTGCGCGATCTCGGCCCGGGTTTCGTCGAACTCGGGATCCCCGCGCAGCGGGCCGAGCTCGACTGGCAGCGCGTGCCGCAGATAGCCCGGCATCGTCGCGGCGGCCTCGCTGGCATGCGCCGCGGCGACCATGCGCTGGTGCGCCGCAACCTCCTCGGCGAGATCCTCCGGGCCCAGGGTCAACAGCAGCACGGCGAGCGCGAAGACGTGCGTCAGCGGTGCGGCCACGTCCCCGAGCAGACTCCCGACCAGGGCGACGCCGGCGACGGGCACGCCGACGACGACGATCAGCGCGGGCCAGCCGTGCCACCAGCGCAGGCGTCCGCCGGCGCGACGCGCGAAGGCCAGCCAGTCGCTGCTCCAGCGTCGCGTCCGCAGCGGCGCTGCGCTCGCGACGACGAACTCGACGAGCAGCGCGAGCAGGATCAGCAGGTAATGACTCAACAGGTGCACGGCTTCCGGCGGGCCCTCGATGATGCGCTGGCACGAACCCACGACGGCCTGGTACGCCGTCGGCTACGCGCAGTTATACCCCATCGGCCGCGCCGACCGAACGACGCCACGTTCCCCGGCACGGCCACGACGTGCACGTCAGGCGTCATCGAGCGCGTTGCGTACGCGCGTCCACTCGAAGTACGGTCCCGGATCGGTCTTGCGCCCCGGCGCGATGTCGCTGTGGCCGACGAGTCGTGCGGCATCGAGCCCCGGGACGACCGTACGCAGGTTCGCCAACAGCGCCGCGAGCGCGCTGTACTGCGCCTCCGTGAAGGGCTGCTCGTCACAGCCTTCGAGTTCGATGCCGAGCGAGAAGTCGTTGCAGGCCGTGCGCCCCGCCCAGCACGACTGCCCGGCGTGCCAGGCCCTGCGGTCGAGCGGAACGAACTGGGTCAGCGCGCCGTCGCGCGCGATGAAGAAATGGGCCGAGACGTGCAACCCGTCGAGCGCGGCGAAATAAGGATGCGCCGTGCAGTCGAGCGTGTTGGTGAACAGGGCTTCGACACAGCCCGTCGCGAACTCGCCCGGCGGCAGGCTGATCGCGTGGATCACGACCAGCTCGATCGTCGAACCGGGCGGCCAGGCATCGCAGTTCGGCGACGGCACGTGACGCGCACCGCGCAACCAGCCGTCCGCGAAGCGCGCGCTCATACCGCGCCGCCCCCCCACGCGTGCGCTTCCCGCGACCGTGCGGCCTGCCCGTGCCCTCAATCCGGCTCCGCCAGCACCAGCGAGAACTTGTGTGCGTCCGACTCGTAGTGGCGCACGACGCGCAGTCCGGCGTCCTCGAGCATGCTTTCGAGCTGGGCGCGCGTGAACTTGCGGCTGATCTCGGTGAGGATGTTCTCGCCTTCGCGCAGGTGCAGGGAATCGTGCAGCCCCTCGAAGGTCACGGTCTGATCGCGCATCGCGATCAGGTGCATCTCGATACGCGACTCCAGCGGGTTGAACAGGGCGTAGTGTTCGAAGGCAGCGAGATCGAAATCCGCACCCAGCTCGCGGTTGAGCACGCGCAACAGGTTGAGATTGAACTCGGCGGTGAGGCCGGCGTCGTCGTTGTAGGCGGCATGCAGGACGTCCGGCTCCTTGACGCGATCGGCACCGAGCAGCAGCGTGTCGCCGGGCGCGAGCATCGCGCGCAGCTCGCGCAGGAAATCGGTCGCCTGCTCGCGCGTGAAGTTGCCGATGGTGCCGCCGAGGAACACCACCAGGTCGCGCGTCGCGCGCCGCGGCAGGTTGCCGAGGCCGGCCGTGTAATCACCGACGAATGGACGCACGTCCAGCCACGGGTAATCCTCCGACAGGGCTTCGCCGCTCGCCACCAGCACTTCGTCGCAGACATCGACCGGAGCGTAGGCCGGATGGCATTCGAGCTCGGCGCAGGCGTCGAACAAGTGGCGCGTCTTGCGCGAGGTGCCGCTGCCGAGCTCGACGATACGCTCGGGCCGCGCGGTTTCGATGACTTCGCGCGCGATGCGCTGGAGCAGTGCACTCTCGGTGCGCGTCGGGTAATACTCGGGCACGTCGCAGATACGGTCGAACAGCAGGGAACCGCGCTCGTCGTAGAAGTACTTCGGTGGCAGCGTCCGCGGCGCGCCGAACAGGCCGCGCGCGACATCCTCGGACAGGCTGGGCACGATACGGGTGGGCCTGATCGGCTCACAGGCGATGGGGGTAGACAGGGCTGTATTCACGTTGCGGTCCTTAATGCGATACTCGCGCGCCGCTCGCTTCCGCACCGGCCTGGCGGGGCGCCAGATGGCGCGGCCCGTGCGGCGCTCGTCCGGCTCCACCGCGGCGCGGCGCTGTGCGAAAACCGGACACCGCGGAGCGGCCTGGCGCACGCAGCGCGGTCCCGGGTAAAGCCCGGAACGCTTCTAGGTTAGCATTCGCGACAGCAACTTACACGGCAGGGCGCACCCGCGCCGCACGCCCCATCCCCCCCATGGCTTCCATCCACCGCACAGGCACCGCCATGTATGTCTCGGCCGTCGCGGGCTTCATTGCCCTGATGGCCTGGCTGTTCTCCGGCGAACTCGACGAGCGGCGTAATCCCAACCAGGAAGTCACCAGCGTCGCCACGGGCGACGGCCGCGCCGGCGTAGTGCTCGTGCGCAACCGCGCCGGCCATTACGTAGCGAGTGGTCGTATCAACGGCGTCGAGGCCGAGTTCATCGTCGACACCGGTGCGACCGACGTCGCCGTGTCGGCCGCCATCGCCCGCGAGGCCGGCCTCGAGCGCGGCGCGGCGATACCGGTCATCACCGCCAATGGCAAGGCGACAGCCTATGTCACGCGTATCGATCGCATCGCCCTCGGCGCTATCGTCGAACACGACCTCCGTGCGACCATCGTGCCCGATATGAACGGCATCGACGTGCTCCTCGGGATGAGCTTCCTGCGCCGCCTGGATTTCCGGCAACGCGGCGACGAGTTGCTTATCGAACAACGTCCGGCGGGCCCCTCGCGCTGATGCCGCAGGGCGCCGACATCGCCGCCTTTCTCGGCCGGCTCAGCGGCCTGCTGTGGAGCGAGTGGTGCCTGGTGCCGCTACTCGCCGGTACCGGCCTGTACCTCACCCTGGGCCTGCGCGGCTTCCCGTGGCTCGGCATCGCCCGCGCCTTCCGCCTGCTGTGGCGCGGACGGCGCCTGAATCGGCACGAGAGCGGCGAGATCTCGCCATTCCAGGCCCTGATGACCGCGCTCGCCGCAACCGTCGGCACCGGCAACATCGCCGGCGTCGCCACCGCCATCCACTTCGGTGGGCCAGGCGCGGTGTTCTGGATGTGGGTGATCGCCCTGTTCGGCATGGCGACCAAGTTCAGCGAGGCCGTGCTTGCCGTGCGCTACCGCGAGGTCGACGAACTCGGCAACTACGTCGGCGGACCGATGTACTACATCCGCAACGGTCTCGGCCGCAACTGGCGCTGGCTCGCCGCGCTGTTCGCCCTGTTCGGTATGACGGCCGCTTTCGGCATCGGCAACATGGTGCAGGCGAACTCGGTCGCCGATGTGCTCGATACGCATTTCGCGGTACCCACGCTGGCCACCGGCCTGGTCGCCGCAACGCTCGCCGGGATCGTCGTCATCGGGGGCGTGCATCGCATCGCGCAGGTCGCGGCGACCGTGGTGCCGCTGATGGCGCTGCTCTACATCGGCCTCGCGCTGAGCATCATCGCGATGAACGCAGCGGCCGTGCCCGATGCCTTCGGCATCATCCTGCGGGCCGCTTTCGAACCGGAAGCCGGCCTCGGCGCCGGGCTGTGGGTAGCGCTGCGCTGGGGTTTCGCGCGTGGCTGCTTCTCCAACGAGGCCGGTCTCGGCAGCGCGGCCATCGCGCATGCCGCGGCGCGCACCCACAATGCCGTCGAGCAAGGGATGATCGCGATGCTCGGCACCTTCATCGACACCCTCGTCGTGTGCACGATGACGGCGCTGGTCATCCTGACCACGGGTGCCTGGCACGGCTCCGAACAGGGCGCGGCGCTGTCGGCGACGGCCTTCTCGCTCGGCATCGGCGATCTCGGCGCCCCCTTCGTCGGCATCGCGCTGGCCCTGTTCGCCTTCACCACTATCGTCGGTTGGAGCTACTACGGCGAACGCTGCGCGGAGTACCTGTTCGGCGCCCGCATCATCAGCGCTTACCGCGTCGCCTGGATCGTGGCCATCGCGATCGGGGCGACGGTCAAGCTCGAGATCGTGTGGGCCCTGGCCGACATCGCCAACGGCCTCATGGCGCTGCCGAATCTCGTCGCGCTGGTGCTGCTGAGCCCTGTGGTGTTCCGCCTCACGCGCGAGAGCCGCGCCGCGCGGCGGCGCGCCACGCCATCCTGACGGAGCCTGATATGAACGAAGTCCCACCGCTGCCGCCGCTCCCCGCCGATCTCGCGGCGGTCGTGCAACGCGCGCTCGACGAGGACGTCGGCAGCGGCGACCTGACCGCTGCGCTGATCCCGGACAGGGCGCGCGCACGCGCCGAGGTGGTGTGCCGCGAGGACGCCGTGCTGGCCGGCACGCCGTGGTTCGATGAGGTCTTCGCGCGCCTCGATCCGACGGTCATCGTGAGCTGGTCCTGCCGCGACGGTGAACGCGTCGCGCCCGGCACGGTCGTGTGCGCGCTGCACGGCCCGGCGCGCGCCATCGTCACCGGCGAGCGCACCGCGCTCAACTTCCTGCAGACCCTGTCCGGCACCGCCACTGTGACGCGCACCCACGTCGAGGCGCTCGGCACGAGCCGCACGCGCATCCTCGACACGCGCAAGACCGTGCCGGGACTGCGCGCGGCGCAGAAGTACGCGGTGCGTTGCGGCGGCGGACACAATCATCGCATGGGACTCTACGACGCGGTGCTCATCAAGGAGAACCACATCGCCGCGGCGGGCTCCATCGTTGCCGCGGCGAACGCGGTGCGCGCGGCGCACCCGGACGTGCGCGTCGAGGTCGAGGTCGAGTCGCTCGCAGAGCTCGAACAGGCGCTCGCGGCGGGCGTCGACATGGTGCTGCTCGACAACTTCGAACTCGACGACATGCGTCGCGCCTGCGCGCTCGCCGCCGGCCGCGCGCTGGTCGAGATCTCCGGCGGCGTCGCGCTCGACGAACTCGCCGTGCTCGGCAGCGTCGGCGCCGATTACATCTCCGTCGGCGCCTTGACCAAGCACGTACGCGCGACCGACTTTTCGATGCGGATCGTAGGCTGAAACAGCGCGCGCGGACATACGCCGACGTACGCCGCGGCTGCCTTGCGCGACCCTCGCCCGCGCGCTAGTGTGCGCCCCCAGCGTGGAGTGCCAGCACGATGAAACAGATCCTCTTCCAGCTCGATACCGATCCCATCCCCAACACCTTTGACACCGTCGTCGCCTACGACGGTGGCGCCGACCACGTCTCGTGCCGCGGTAACGTGAAGCCGAGCACGGTCGGCACGATGGTCGACGGCGCGGTGTTCACGCGTCCGCCGAAGCAGAAGAAGAACACGGCGCTGTTCGTCACCGGCAGCAACATGGGCGAAGGCGAGGCGGTGCTGGCTTCGATCCGCAACCACTTCTTCGGCGACTTCCGCGTCTCGGTCATGCTCGACAGCAACGGCTCCAATACCACCGCCGCGGCGGCCGTCGCCTATGTCGGCCGGCATGTCGACCTGCGTGGCAAGCGCGCGGTGGTGCTCGCCGGCACCGGGCCGGTCGGTCAGCGCGCCGGCGTCATGCTGGCGCAGGAAGGCGCCGAGGTCGTGCTCAGCTCGCGCCGCGTCGATCGCGCCGAGACCGCCTGCGAAGCCATGCACCGTCGCTTCAAGGTCGACCTGATCCCGGCCGCGGCCGGCGATCCGGCCGCGCTGCGCAGGGTACTCGAGGGGGCCAACATCCTGATCGCGACCGGTGCGGCCGGCGTGCAGTTACTGCACGAGAGCGGCTGGCGTGACCTGCCCGATCTGGAAATCCTGCTCGACGCCAATGCGACGCCGCCGCTCGGCATCGAAGGTATCGACCTGATGGACCGCGCCACCGAGCGTCACGGCAAACTGTGCTACGGCGCCATCGGCTTCGGCTCGTTCAAGCTCGAGGTGCACCGGGCCTGCATCGCCAAGCTGTTCGAGTCGAACGACGTCGTGCTCGACGCGCCGGAAATCTTCGCGCTCGCGAAGGAAATGCTGGCGGCACGCTGAGCGCCGCGGCCGGTTCGCATGTGCGGACGCTACACCCTCGCCGCCGATCCGCAGGCAATCGCGGATCAGTTCGAGGTCGAACCGCCCGCGCGCCTCGCGCCGCGCTACAACATCGCGCCGACACAGCCGGTGCTGGTCGTGCAACACGCCGACGAGCGCCGCGTCGCGCACCTGGTGCGCTGGGGGCTGATACCGTCCTGGGCCAAGGACACGAAGATCGGCAACCGCCTGATCAACGCGCGCGCCGAGACCGTCGCGGAGAAGCCCGCGTTCCGCGCGGCGCTGCGACGACGCCGCTGCCTGGTACCGGCGAGCGGTTACTACGAGTGGGCCGTGGACGCGCACGGCAAGCAGCCCTGGTACGTGCATGCCGCCGACGGCAGCTGCCTCGCCCTGGCCGGCATCTGGGAACACTGGGAACACGACGGCGCGGTGATCGAAAGCTGCGCGATCATCACCTGCGCGGCCAACGCGCGCCTCGCCCCGGTCCACGACCGCATGCCGGTGGTCATCGCGCGGCCGGACTACGCACGCTGGCTCGCCCCGGAGCACGCCGGGCCGGCGCCGCTCGATTTGTTGCGCCCCGCACCGGACGACGCATTCGACCTGTACCCGGTCAGCACGCGGGTCAACTCCCCACGCCATGATGCGCCCGACTGCATCGCAGCGCTGCCGGCGCCACGCTGAGCGTACGCGGCGCGTGCGGCGCCGCTGGCTCGGCATCCTGCTGCTTGCCGGCAGCACGGCTGCGGCGCTACCGCCGGCGGGGACAGCGCCCGACGACCCGCCGCACGATGCCACCGGCGCCGCCGTCATGCGCGACGCGCACGCGGTCGAGGACGCGGTCGAGGACGCGCGCGGGGTACTGCACGGCGTGCTGCCCGGATCCCCGGGCGCGGCGCGCAGCACGCTCGAGGCGCTCGCGGCCGCGGGCCATGCCGCAGCGGCCTCGGCCCTCGCCGAGGCCGACTACCTGGGTCTGGGCGCGCCACGCGACCCGGCATCGGCGATCGACTGGTGGACGCGCGCGGCGGCGCGTGGCGACACCAGGGCCGCCTTCAACGCGGGACTACTGCTGTTGCGCACGCCGCACGAGGCCGAGCGCGCCCGGCCGCTGCTGGCGCAGGCCGCCGCCAGCGGCGACGCGCTCGCCGCCTTCGCGCTCGGCACCGATCGCGCCGCGCATGGCGATACGCGCACCGCGCTGGCGCTGCTCGAACAGGCCGCCAGGAGCGGCTATGCGCCGGCCCAGTACAACCTTGCCCGCCTGCGCGAGGCTGACGACCCCGTGGCCGCCGCGCGCTGGTACCGCCGCGCCGCCCCCGATTTCGCCCCCGCCGAAGACGCGCTCGCCAGGCTCGAGTCGGCCACGGGCCGCGCCGGGCTTGCCGATACGGCTGAAGCCGGACGCGCCTGGCTGCTCGCGCAACCGCCGTCTGCCTACACCATCCAGGTCAGCGCCGGGCCCGATCCGCAGGCCCTCGCGCGCCTGCTCGCGGCGCATGCCGGCGCGCTGCCGTCAGCCTGGTTCGCGCACCGGCGCGACGGCGGTGATCCCTACATCGCGGTGGTCGGCAGCTTCGCCGACGCCGCCGCCGCGGAAGCGGCCCTGGCCGCCCTGCCGGAGGCGCTCACGCGACATCGGCCCTGGGTGCGTCGCATCGCCGGCCTGCAGTCCGCCCTGGACGCTGCCGCGCCGCCCTGAAGTGCTATCATCGCCAACCCCCGAGACACTGCGCGACAGGGCGATGTCCCGCTTCGAGGCGTTACTCACCGCTGGCAGCGAGAAGCTGCTCAAGACCCTCTACCGCACGGCGGCGGGCGCGCATGGCGACGAGGCGGCCGCCAGCGGCACCCCGCGTGCCCAGGCGCTCGCCCGGCATCTCGGCCTGACCTACCCGCAACTGGTCTGTGCGCTCGGTTTCAATCACGACATCACCGAGCTCGCCGACATCGTCGCCATCGCCGGCTTCGAGTCCTACGACGCGCTCGCCCGCGAGCGCAACCTGGCGTTCACCAGCGACATCTACCAGCAGCTCAGCGTGCGTGACGTGCTCGCCGTCTACCAGCACGTGACCGGCAACCTCGCCATGCTCGAGGTCATGCAGCACTTGCTGCAACGGCGGCTGGAAGCGATCGAGGGACAGATCGAGGCGACCGTGAACTCGGTCTACATCGAGCGCTATAAAAAGGAGATGCGCGCGATCTACAACGACGGCGTCGCCCAGATCGACTTCGCCGAACAGCGCCTCGCGCAGACCCACAGCGGTTTCCGCGCACTGCTCAACGAGGTCACGCTGATCGCCGAGAGCCGGCTGATCCCGGTCGGCGACCTGTTCTTCCGCGACACCATCCTGCCGGAAGAAAAGCGGCGCCTGATCATCCGTGGCCTGATCCCGCGCGAACTGGTCGAGGCACGACTCGCCGACACCGACATCCCGGCGCAGGAGCGCCGCGTGCTCGAGGATCAGCTCGTGCTGCTCGACGCCTGAGCGCCCCGGCGGCGCGCTGGCGTAGCGCGGGACTATTGACGCAGGGCTACTGACGCAGGGCTACTGCTTGGCGAGGTCCAGCCAGGTCTCGACCACGGTATCCGGATTGAGCGAAATGCTCTCGATGCCCTGCGCCATCAGCCACTCGGCGAGATCCTCGTGATCCGACGGCCCCTGGCCACAGATCCCGACGTACTTGCCGGCCTTGCGGCAGGCGCTGATGGCACGTTCCATGAGCTGCTTGACCGCTTCGTTACGCTCGTCGAAGCGATCCGCGACGAGGCCGGAATCGCGATCGAGGCCAAGCGTCAGCTGGGTGAGATCATTGGAGCCGATCGAGAAACCGTCGAAGTATTCGAGGAACGCCTCGGCGAGCAGCGCGTTGGACGGCAACTCGCACATCATCACGACGCGCAGCCCGTTGACCCCGCGACCGAGACCGTTTGCTTCGAGCAGCCCGGCGACCGCCGCCGCCTCGTCGACCGTGCGCACGAACGGCACCATCACCTGCACGTTGGTCAGGCCCATGTCCTCGCGCACGTAGCGCAAGGCCTCGCACTCCATCTCGAAGCAGGGGCGGAAGGAATCGGCTACGTAGCGCGAAGCGCCGCGGAAACCGAGCATGGGGTTTTCCTCGTCGGGTTCGTAACGCGGCCCACCGATGAGGTTGGCGTACTCGTTCGACTTGAAGTCGGACAGGCGCACGATCACGGGTTCGGGGGCGAACGCCGCGGCGATCGTCGCCACGCCCTCGGCGAGGCGGCTGACGAAGAACTCGCGCGGGCTCGGGTACGCCGAGATGAGCGGCGCGATGGTTGCCTGCAGCTCGACCGGCAGCGTGTCGTACTCGAGCAGCGCGCGCGGATGGATGCCGATCATGCGGTTGATGATGAACTCGAGCCGGGCGAGGCCGACGCCGCGGTGGGGCAGCGCGGCGAACGCGAAGGCGCGATCCGGATTGCCCACGTTCATCATGATCTTGACCGGCACCTCGGGCATCGCGGCGAGTTCGATCTCGCGCCGCTCGAACTCGAGCAGGCCGTCGTAGACGTAGCCGGTATCGCCACCGGCACAGCTCACCGTGACCTCGCGGCCGTCGGCGATGTTGGCGGTGGCGTCGCCGCAGCCGACGATCGCCGGTACGCCCAGCTCGCGCGCGATGATCGCCGCGTGACAGGTACGGCCGCCGCGGTTGGTGACGATGGCGGCGGCGCGCTTCATGACCGGCTCCCAGTCGGGATCGGTCATGTCGGTGACCAGCACGTCGCCGCGCTCGAGCTTCTCCATGTCGTCGATGCTGGTGATCACGCGCGCCGTGCCGGCGCCGATCTTCTGCCCGATCGAACGGCCCTCGGTGAGCACCTCGCCCTGGCCCCTGAGATCCCAGCGCTCGATGACCTGACCGGCACGGCTCTGCACCGTTTCCGGACGCGCCTGCACGATATAGAGCTCACCGTCGTTGCCGTCCTTGGCCCACTCGATGTCCATCGGACGGCCGTAGTGGGCCTCGATGGAAACCGCGAGGCGGGCCAGCGCTTCGACCTCGGCATCGCCGATCGAGAATTGCCCGCGGCGCGTCTCGTCGACCTCGCGCGTGACGACGTGCTCGCCGTCGTCGTCGCCGGCATAGACCATCTGCAGGTGCTTGCTGCCGAGATTACGGCGCAGCACCGCGCGGTGGCCGGCGGCGAGCGCCGGCTTGTAGACATAGAACTCGTCCGGGTTGACCGCGCCCTGCACGACCATCTCGCCGAGGCCGTAGCTCGCGGTTATGAACACGACGTCGCGGAAGCCCGACTCGGTATCGAGCGTGAACATCACGCCGCTGGCGCCGACGTCGCTGCGTACCATGCGCTGCACGCCGGCCGACAACGCGACTTTGTGGTGGTCGAATCCGTGGTGCACGCGGTAGGAGATGGCGCGGTCGTTGAACAGCGACGCATAGACATCCTTGATGCGACGCACGACGTGCGCGACACCGGTGACGTTGAGGAAGGTCTCCTGCTGGCCGGCGAACGACGCCGTGGGCAGATCCTCGGCGGTCGCCGACGAGCGCACGGCGACGGAGAAGTCTCCGTCGGCACCGTTGCTCATGGCATCGAAGGCGGCCTCGATCTCCTGCTGCAGGCGCGGCGGGAACGGCGTGTCCACGATCCACTGCCGGATCTCCTTGCCGGCACGGGCGAGTTCGGCGACGTCGTCGACATCGAAGCTCTCGAGACGCGCGCGGATGCGGCCGTCCAGCCCCTCGTGGGCGAGAAACTCGCGGAACGCGTCCGCGGTGGTGGCGAAGCCCCCGGGAACGCGCACGTCGGCGGCGTCCAGGTGGCGAATCATTTCGCCCAGTGAGGCATTCTTGCCGCCGACCTTGTCGACGTCGTCCATGCCGACGTCTTTAAGAGACACGATGTAGTCGCTCATTGCCTGCTATCAGCCCTCAAGCTTTGCGAACCCGCCCGGCCGCGCGGCGCGGACCCCGGCGACGACAGGGGCGGGATTGTAACCGAGTCGCGCGCCCGCCCGTAAAGGCGCCCGGCAGCTGGCCGGAAAGTCGCCCCGAGGCGCCCGGGCAGCCGTCTCGCAGCCGCCTCGCAGGCATCGGCCGAGGCTCGGCGGCGCGGCCTGCATTCCGCTACACTGCGCTGCGCATCGACCGCCACCCGTGCGCTGTGCGCCGCGTCACGGTGCCGGGCGCAGGCCCGCTCGTCCGCACCACGCCGGCTTGCGCGGTGCGTCGCGTGCGCGCCGCGCCAGCGGCGCCACACGACACGCGGTGCCGCCTGGTCACGAAATCCCGAGCTCAACCCGCCGAGTCGCCCATGTCCGTTGCCACCAAACGTCGCGTCTTCTTCATTTCCGATCGCACCGGCATCACCGCCGAAATGCTCGGCGCCAGCCTGCTCACGCAGTTTCCCGACATCGACTTTCACCGCACCCATATCCCCTTCGTCACCAACGAACTCGCCGCGCGCGCCGCGGTCGCGACGATCGACAAGGCGTCGGCCGAGGGCGGCTCGCCACCGCTGGTGTTCAGCACCCTCACCGACCCCGCAATCCAGCGCATCATCGCGACCAGCAGCCCGTTCGTGTTCGATCTCTTCGGCACGTTCATCGAACCGCTTGAGGCGGCGCTCGAAACCGAGTCCTCGCACACCGCCGGACGCATGCACGGCATCGGCGACAGCAGCGTCTACGAACGGCGCGTACAGGCACTGAACTTCACCCTCGGCCACGACGACGGCCTTTCACCGCGTGACCTCAACGAGGCCGACATCGTGCTCGTCGGCGTGTCGCGTTGCGGCAAGACACCGACCTGCCTGTACCTCGCCATGCACTACTCGCTGCGCGCGGCCAACTACCCGCTGACCGACGACGACTTCGAGGGCGACGCGCTGCCCAAGATCCTCAGGCCCTGCCGCGGCAAGCTCTACGGCCTGACCATCGTGCCCGAGCAGCTCAGCCGTATCCGCCGCGAGCGGCGCCCGCACGGTGATTACGCCACGCTCGCGCGCTGCCGCGCCGAGGTGCAGCAGGCCGAGTCGATGTTCGCCGCCGAGAACATCCCCTATCTCGACACGACGACGGTCTCGATCGAGGAGATAGCGGCGACCATCGTGCGCGATATGGGCCTGCATTGAAGTCCGACCCGCGCGTCGCCGCGTCCGCGCCGCCGCCCGCATCGCGACCAGGCGTGCGTTTCGCCCCGCCGTCGCGGCAGCGCCTGCTCGGCCTCACGGTGTGCACCATGATCGGGATCTCGATCGCCAACGGCGTCAGCGATGGCGCTGTCCCGGCCTGGCCCGCCGGGCTGCTCGCCTGGCTCGTCGGGATATCGCTGTTCGGCGGCATCCCGCGTTTCCAGCAGGTCCAGGTCGCGCTGATGTGCGCCTGCGGCCTCGCCGCCCTGGCGCTCGCCGCGAGCCGCCAGAAGATCGACGTGCTCGTCGCGCTGGTCGAGAGCAACCAGGCCATGCTCGCGATGCTCGCCACGGTGTCGTTCCTGCGCATGGTCACGCCGAGCGGCGCGGGTGCGACCGAGACGCTGCCGCGCGGCAGGCGCGCGCTGTGGCAGACACTGTTCGCGACACACCTGTTCGGTGCCGTCGTCAACATCTCCGCGGTGTTCATCGTCGGTCATCGCATCGCCCGCGACGGCGCGCTGACGCCGCTGCAGGCCAAGGTCGTCTCGCGGGGCTTCGTCGCCGCGGCGTGCTGGTCGCCGCTGTTCGCCGCCATGGCCGTGGTGCTGCACTACGTTCCGGCCGTCGACATGCTGGCCATCAGCCGCGTCAACCTGGTGCTGGCGCTGCTGCTGCTCGGCTACTGCCTGGTCGAGCTGCTGCCCGACCCGGCGGCCCCCGAGTTCGTCGGCTTTCCGCTGCACCGCGAGGCGCTGACGGTACCGGTGCTGCTGGCCGCGCTGGTCGTCGCGCTTTACAACCTGCCGACCGGCTGGCCCATCCTCACCGTGATCGAACTCGGCGCGGCGGGCTGCGTGACGGCGCTGCTGCTGGCCCGTCCATGGCGCGAGTCACGCCGGCTGGTGGCCCATCACGTCGATCGCGAGCTGCCGCGCATGGGCGGCGAGTTCGCGCTGTTCCTGGGCGCCGGCCTGCTCGCCGTCGGCATCAGTGCACTGGCCGGCACCGGGCACATCGACTACGTGCTCGATCCGGCCAGCGCGACACAGGCCATTCCGCTGCTCGCGGTGCTCGTGACCTTGACGCTGGTCGGCATCCATCCGGTCATCAGCGTAGCCGCGCTGTCCGGCCTGTTCCCGGCCCGGCTCACCCACCCCGACCTGGTCGGCATGGTGATCCTGATGGCGTGGTCGGTCGCGCTCGGCACCTCGCCGTTCTCCGGCACGACGCTCGCCATGCAGGGCCGCTTCGGCATCCCGGCGACGCGCTTCCTGCGCTGGAACCTGCGCTACCTGCTGGTCGGCTTCGTACTCGCCAGCGCGGTGCTCGTGGTCGTCGATTACTTTGCGGTGGCCTGAACGGCGCCACCGGCGAGGGTGAACTCGAGGCGCCCGTAGCGTCGTTCGCCGGCGTGGTACTCGGCGCGGTAGTGCCCGGGCGCAGCCGGGTTGATACGCCCGAGCGTGCCGGTGATGAGCAACTGGCCGGGCTCGAGCGGCCAGCCGTCCGCCTGCAGGTGGTTGACCAGCCACAGCAGCGCCTCGAGCTGGTTGCCCATGGCGTTGCGCGCCGCACCGCCATCGATGCGTTCGCCGTCACGATAGAGCACGGCGTCGAGTTCGTTGACGGTCTCGATACCGGCGAGCACGAAGGGCTTGCCGACGACGTAGGCGGCGCTGGCGATGTTGGTCGCAACGACGTCGAGGCCGGTCAGCGCATCGAGATCGTCGTAGTGGAGGTCGGGCAGCTCGACCGCCGGCACCGCTTCGCGGACGTAGGTCAGCAGGTCGTCGACCGACTTCATCGGCCGCCGGATGGCCGAGCGCAGCCGGAAACCGATCTCGAGCTCGACCATCGGGCGGGCGAAGCCGGCGAGGTCGATGACCGCGCCGTCGTGGTGCTCGCCGTCGGCGAACAGCACGCCGGAGACGGGGCCGTCGAGCCCGAAGCGCGCCCGCGAGGGCGCCGCGGTGAAACCGGCCTTGTAACCGCCGACGGGACGCTCGATACGTTCCGCCGCGACCAGCGATTCCTGGATCGCATACGCCATCTCGAGATCGAAATCGTAGACCAGCTGCGACAGGCGCGGCAGGGGCACGCCGCGCGCCTGCTCGCGACGCAACACGTCCGCCCAACCGTCAGCGCCGGCATCCCGGGCATGAACCACGATGCCGGAAGCGGCCAGCGCGACCAGCAGCACGAACTCCACGATACGCATTGATACTCCCCGTTGCGTCCTCCCTCGCACCGCGGCGCGCGGCGCGCTCGGCGGGAGTGTTCTCGTCCCCCGCCGCATCTGCGATCATGCCCGTTATGGCAACCGAGACTCAAACGCCTCCGGCGCTCTCACCGCGGCTCGCAAGCTTCGCGACGCGCCTCGCGCCGGCGGCCATTCCGGACGCGGTGCTCGATCACGCACGCCTGTGCATACTCGACAGCATCGGCATCGCGCTCGCTGCCCACGCCTACCCCTTTGGCCGCCGTGCACTGGCCGCGGCGCAGCGCCTCGGCGGCGCGGGCGCGGGCACCGTCATCGGCCTCGCGGACGGACTGCCGCTGCGCGACGCGGCGCTCGCCAACGGCACGCTCATCCATAGCCTGGACTTCGACGATACCCACGTCGCTTCGGTGGTGCATTGCTCGGCGAGCGCCTGGCCGGTCGCGTTCAATCTCGGCCAGGCGCGCGGGGTCTCCGGCGCCGCTGCGCTCGCCGCCTACGTGCTCGCCGTCGAGATCGACGCGCGCCTCGGCGAGGTCGCGGCCGGCGGGCTGCAGAAACGCGGCTTCCATCCGACCGGCGTCGTCGGCGCCTTCGGCGCGGCGGCGGCGGCCGCGCGCCTCGAAGGCCTCGACGAGGCGCGCACCGCGCACGCGCTCGGCATCGTGCTGAGCTTCGCCAGCGGCAGTATGGCCTTCGTCGCCGACGGCGCCTGGACCAAGCGCCTGCATCCCGGCTGGGCCGCCGTCGCCGGCATCACCGCGGCGGCTTTCGCGGCGGCGGACTATGTCGGCCCCGGCGCGCCGCTGGAGGGCCGCTTCGGTCTCTACGACACGTTGCTCGGTGCGGACCCGGCGCGCGAGCTCGCCGCGCTCGGTGCCGACCTCGGCGACGACTGGCGCACCCTGGGCGTCGCCTTCAAGCCCTACCCGGCGTGTCATTTCAACCACGCTTTCGCCGAGTGTGCACTGGCCCTGCGCGAAGCCGGCCTGCAAGCCGCGGACGTGGCGCGGATCACCGCGCTCATCCATCCCGACCAGGTCCCGGTGGTGTGCGAACCGCTACCCGCCAAGCAAGCGCCGGCGAACGCCTACGAAGCGCAGTTCAGCGTGCCTTGGATCGTCGCGGCGAGCCTGCGCCACGGCCGCTTCACCCTCGCCGAGCTCGACGACGCGGCACTCGCCGATGCGGACACCCGCGCGCTCGCCGCGTGCGTCGATTACGCCGAGGATCCGGACTCGCGTTACCCGCAGTATTATTCCGGCGGCCTCGTCGTCACGACCCGTGACGGCCGCACCCTCGATCACCATGTCGCCATCAATCGCGGCACCCGGACGCGCCCCATGAGCACGCAGGAGATCCGCGACAAGTTCCACGCCAACGCCGCGCGCAGCATCACGCGCGACGCGGCCGAGCGCATCGCCGAGTGTGTGCTCGGCCTGGCAGAAGCCCCGAACCTCGACGCCCTCGCCGCCGCACTCGCCGTGCCCGCCCGGGCCGCGGCCGGCGAACGCTGAGCATGCCGCGAACGATGCGCAGCCTCGTCCCGCGATCCCTGTCCGCCGCCGCCTGTGCCTGGCTGATGGGGGCACTGCTGCTCGTCGACGGTACGCTGGCGCGTCCGGCTGCCGCGCTCGGCCTCGAGGAAACCGAGATCGCGGTATTGCAGACGCTGCTCGTACACGGCCTCGATCCCGAGCAACACATGCTGGTGCTCGATGCCGCCACGACCGGCGACCCGGCCGCGATCGCCGAACACCTCGACGTCGCGCGCACGCTGGTCGACGAACTCGGTGCGCCGGGCGAAACCCTGGACACCTGGATCCGGCGCAACGCGGTGACCGCGACCATCGATCATCCTCTCGACCTGCCCGTGAGCTACCACGTACTCGACGCCGAAGAGCGCGCCGAACTGTTCGAGGCGCCCGAGCCACAGGTCGGCTGGAGCCAGTTCTTCGCCCGCTACGAAGGCGCGCCGGGGCTGCTGCGTCTCTCGCGCATCGGCCTCGACGACAGCCGCCGCCACGCGCTGGTCTACGTCGAGCACCAGTGCGGCGTGGAGTGCGGTGCCGGGCGTCTCGTGCACCTGAGCCGGGCTGACGACGGTAGCTGGCAGGTCAACGGCGCGGTGCTGGTATGGATGGTCGAATGACACTTCTAACGAGGACCCCGGGTTCATGAGTCACAGCATCTGCGTCTTCTGCGGCGCGCGGCCCGGCATCGATGACGCCTATGCGGATGCCGCCGACGCCTTCGCGCGCGAGCTCGCCGCGCGCGGGATCACCATCGTCTACGGCGGCGGCCGCGTCGGCCTGATGGGCACCGTGGCCGACGCCGCGCTCGATGCCGGCGGCCAGGTGGTCGGCGTGATCCCCGATTTCCTCACCTCGCGCGAAGTGCTGCACGAGGGGCTGACCGAGCAAATCGTCGTCGACGACCTGTTCGAGCGCAAAGCCATCATGATCGAACGCGCGGATGCCTTCGTCGCCCTGCCCGGCGGCATCGGTACCTTCGACGAAGTCCTCGAGGTCATCGCCTGGCGCCAGCTGCGCCAACTGCGCCAGCCGATCGGCCTGCTCGATACGCGCGGCTACTTTCAGCCCTGGCTCGCACTGCTGCGCCACGCCGTCGACGAAGGCTTCGTCGCCGCGGCCGACATCGAGCATCTCGTCGTCGAGACCGACCCGGTCGCCCTGGTCGATGCGATCGTCGCGGCGCCGCCGCCATGAGCGCGCGACGCCGGCGCCACGGCGGCGTGGTATTCGACATGGACGGCATCCTGATCGATTCCGAGCCGTTGTTCCGCATGGCCGCACAGCACGCCGCGCTCGACCTCGGCCACGAAGTGTCCGACGCCACCTACGTGGCCTGGATGGGCCTGCCGCCACGCGCGGTGGAAGCGGCCATCATCAGTTCCATGGGCGCGGATTTCCCGCTCGACGCCTTTCGCGATCGCTTCCGCGCGATCTGGACCACGCATACCGATACCCACGGCGTACCGGCGCAGCCGGGCATGCGCGAGCTGCTCGAGGGCCTGCACGCGCGCGGCGTGCCGTTCAGCGTCGCCACCTCGACGCAGCGCGACCAGGCCGAGCGTTCGCTGGCGCTGGCCGGCCTGGCGCCGCTGATCGACTGCATCGTCGCCGGCGACGAAGTCGAGAACGGCAAACCGGCGCCCGAGATCTTCCTGCGCGCGGCCGCCGGGATCGGCATCGAGCCTGAACACTGCGTGGCCCTGGAGGATTCCGCGGCCGGCGTGCGCGCCGCCGCCGGTGCGCGCATGCTGACCATCATGGTGCCCGACCTGCACCAGCCGGACGCCGAAATCGCCGCGCTCGCGCGCTACGTCCTCACCGGCACCCACCACGCCGCGCGCGTCGTTCTCAACATCTTCGACCACGGATGACCACCATGCTGCGATTCACCAAGACCCGGTCGGCCAGGCCGATTCGTCCCCACCGTACCGCCATCGTGCTGTTGCTGCTCGCGAGCCTCGGCGCGGTCCGCGCGCCCGCCCAGGAAGCCGGCGCCGCAGGCGTTCCGGACGCCGCCACCGCGCTCGCTGCCTGGGAGGCGTTCGCTGCCGACCCGCCGGCACGTCTCGACCGTACCGGCCCCTTCCTCGAGTACATCCGTAACGGCGGCGCCGTGCACATCGTGCTCGACGACGGCGTGCTCGGTTTCATGTACGGCGATCTCGACGACACGCGCAAGGCCGTGCTGTACGCCGCGTTCCTCGGCGCCAACATGGCCGCACAGCTCGAACGCGGCGAACCCGGCAGCGACAACCTCGCCGGCATGGCCGGCACGCTGGCCGCGTACCGCGCGCTGCGCGCCGCCGATCCCTCGCTCGAGGTTCCCGCGCTCGAACCGTTCGCCACCGCGCAGGCGAACGGCACGCTGGACGCGGCCGTCCATGCCGCGGTGACCGGCACGGCGGCGCCGTGAGCAGCCCGTGCACTCGCCACAGAGCGTCATGAAACAGCCGCGCATCGAAGCGCGCGTGTGTGACATCACGACGCTGGCCTGCGATGCCATCGTCAACGCCGCCAACGCGAGCCTGCTCGGCGGCGGCGGCGTCGACGGCGCCATCCACCGTGCCGCCGGTCCCGGCCTGCTCGCCGAATGCCGCGGCCTCGGCGGCTGCCCGACCGGCGCGGCGCGCCTCACTGCCGGCCACGAGCTGCCCGCGCGCAACGTCATCCATACCGTCGGACCGGTCTGGTCGGGCGGCTCGGCGGGCGAACCAGCCCTGCTCGCGAGCTGCTACCGCGAGGTACTCGCGCTGGCCGCCGCGCACGGCTGCGCGACGCTCGCGTTCCCGGCCATCAGTTGCGGCGTCTACGGCTACCCGCACGCCGATGCCGCCGCCATCGCGGTCGCCGAAGTCCGTGCGGGGCTGACACGCCACGATCGGATAGAATCGGTCGTGTTCGCCTGCTACGACCGCGCCATGCTCGCGCACTACGACGCGCTGCTGGCGCCGCAGGCATGACTTCAGTGCCCGCGTGGCTGCCACGCGCGCGATATACCGCAAGGACACCGCCGGCACCCGCGCCGATGCGTCGCGGGCACACGCCACGAACGAGCCGAAAAAACTCCGCCGATGACGACCCGCCTTCATGCCCCGTAAGGATCGCTACCGCCGCAGCACGCTGGCCATCGTCTACGATTTCGATGGCACACTGACGCCGCAGCCCATGCAGGAGTACACCGTCCTGCCTCAGCTCGGCATCTCCGCGGGCGCGTTCTGGGCCGAGGTCAACGACGAGGTGCGGCGCACCGGCGGCGACGCCATCCTCACCTACATGCGCCTGCTGGTCGAGAAGATCGAAGCCAACAAGGCGCACCTGAGTCGCGAGGATCTGCGCCAGCTCGCTGCCGGCATCGAGTACTACCCCGGCGTCGAGGACTGGTTCGAACGCATCAACGGCTACGTCGACAGCCGCACCGCCGGCGCGGTGCAGGTACGCCATTACATCGTCTCGGCAGGCTTGAGCGAGATCCTCGAAGGCATCAGCATCAAGCATCACTTCAGCCGTATCTATGCCTCGCAGTATTATTTCGACCACCACGAGGCGGCACGCTTCCCGACCGTGGTGATCAACGATACCGCCAAGACGCAGTACCTGTTCCGCATCAACAAGGGCCGCGAAGAGCAGCTCGAGACGATCAACGAATACATGCCCGAAGGCGAGCGGCCGATCCCGTTCCAGCACATGCTCTATCTCGGCGACGGACTCACCGACGTGCCCTGCATGACGGTGGTGAAGAACTACGGCGGCTTCGCGGTCGCCGTGCACAAGCCGCGCAGCCAGGCGTCGATGGACGTCTGTCGTGAACTCGTCGATGCCAATCGCATCGACTTCTACGCGCCGGCGGATTATCGTCAGGGTCGGCGCCTCGAACAGCGCGTGCAGACCATCCTCGATCTCATCATCGCGCGCATCAATTTCGAGCACGAACGCCATGACTTCCTGCAGGAGATGACGCGTGCGACCCGCACGCGCTCCTGAATCTTGCCCCGGGATCCCTGCGTGAAACGAGACCACTCACCCAGTTTCTTGACCACGATGACCCGAGCGCCGTCGCTTCCCGGCGCACCGCGCGGCCGCTGCCACGCACATCGTGGCGTTCACGGCGGCGCAAGGGCCTCGCGCACCAGAATCCTGAGCGGCAGCTTCCTCGCCCTGTTGGTGCTGCTCGTGCTCGCGAGCGGTTGCTCGCGCGTTTCCATGCCCAAGGTCTCGCTGCCTGGCCTGGGCGCGGAGGAGGAAGCACCGCCCGCCGACCAGACCGCCACGCCGCGCGATCTGCTCGCCGCGCAGCTCGCCAATCCCCGTGCCCGCGAGGACATGCCCAACATGACCGTCGGCAAGCTGATCGAATTCGCCGACCGCTACCTCGCCTGCGACTGCGCGACGACCCGTTTCGTGCGCGCGTGGGAGAAGACCCCCGACGGCTACCTGCTGACGACGAACTCCGCGGCCGTGCGTCCGCTCGAATTCGTGTGCCAGGGCGACGGCCCGGCGCGCGAGTGTTTCCTGACCGAGATCGATCGCGGTGCGCAGACCGAGCGCTTCGCCGAGCGCTTCGTGCCCGGCTCGCAGTTCATCGAGTTTCTCTACGACAACGGCGTGCGCTGCGAGCGCGAGACACCCTGCCCCTGAACGGTGCAACTACTGCTCGCCTCACCCGGGCCGCTATGGTTTGCGTCGGCGCGATGGTGTTAACGTTTCGCTCACGTTATCGCAACCGTTCCCTCACGCAGCTTAGGGCGAGCACGAAATGACTGACCAGGATCCGCAGGAAACCCAGGAATGGCTCGACGCACTCGACGCGGTCATCGACGTCGAGGGCCAGGAGCGCAGCCACTATCTGCTCGAGCGCCTGATCGATCAGGCGCGCCGCTCCGGCGTCAACCTGCCCTATTCCGCGCGCACCGCCTACATCAATACGATCCCGCCGCAGCGTGAAGCCTACACGCCGGGGGATCCGGCACTGGAGTGGCGCATCCGCTCGATCAATCGCTGGAACGCCATGGCGATGGTGGTCAAGGCCAACCGCAAGAACAGCGAACTCGGCGGCCACATTGCGAGCTACGCCAGCGCGGCAACACTCTACGAAGTCGGCTACAACCACTTCTGGCACGCGCCCAGCCAAGCTCACGGCGGCGACCTGGTGTTCTTCCAGGGCCACTCCGCGCCGGGTATCTACGCGCGCGCCTACCTGCTCGGGCTGCTCGACGAGGGCCAGCTCGACAACTTCCGCCAGGAGGTCGACGGCAACGGCCTGTCATCGTATCCCCACCCGTGGCTGATGCCGGGATTCTGGCAGTTCCCAACGGTGTCGATGGGCCTGGGACCGATCATGGCCATCTACCAGGCGCGTTTCATGCGCTACCTGGAGAATCGCGGGCTCATCGAGAAGCAGGAGCGCAAGGTCTGGGCCTTCATGGGCGACGGCGAGATGGACGAGCCCGAAGCCTTCGGCGCCGCTGCCCTGGCCTCGCGCGAGAAACTCGACAATCTCGTGTTCGTGATCAACTGCAACCTGCAGCGCCTCGACGGGCCGGTGCGCGGCAACGGCAAGATCATCCAGGAACTCGAATCCGATTTCCGCGGCGCCGGCTGGAACGTCATCAAGGTCATCTGGGGTTCGGCCTGGGATCCGCTGCTGGCCAAGGACACCAAGGGCCTGCTGCGCGATCGCATGGACGAGGCGGTCGACGGCGAGTACCAGGCGTACAAGGCCTTCAACGGCGCCTTCGTGCGCGAGCACTTCTTCGGCAAACACCCGGAGCTGAAGGCCATGGTCGCGAACATGAGCGACGACGACATCTGGCGCCTCAACCGCGGTGGCCATGATCCGCACAAGGTCTTCGCCGCCTACGCTGCCGCCGTCGCGCACAACGGCCAGCCCACCGTGATCCTGTGCAAGACGGTCAAGGGCTACGGCATGGGCGAGGCGGGTGAAGGCAAGAACATCACCCACCAGCAGAAGAAGATGGGCGAAGAGTCGCTGAAGGCTTTCCGCGACCGCTTCAACATCCCGATTTCCGACGGCGACATCGCCGACGCACCGTTCTACAAGCCCGACGACGACAGCCCCGAGATGCGCTACCTGCGCGAGCGTACCGAAGCGATGGGCGGCTTCGTGCCACAGCGCCGGCAGAAATCGGCGCCGCTCGCAATCCCCGAGCTGTCGATCTTCGATGCCGTGCTCGGCGGCAGCGGTGAGCGCGAAATCTCGACCACCATGGCCTTCGTGCGCCTGCTCACGGCGCTGGTACGGGACAAGACCATCGGCCCGCGCGTGGTGCCGATCGTGCCCGACGAGGCGCGTACCTTCGGCATGGAAGGCATGTTCCGCCAGCTCGGCATCTATTCCGCGGTGGGTCAGCTCTACGAGCCGGTCGATCACGACGAGCTGATGTATTACCGCGAAGACATCCGCGGACAGATTCTCGAAGAGGGCATCAACGAGGCCGGCGCGATGTGCTCGTGGATCGCCGCGGCGACGGCTTACTCGAACCACGATCTGCCGATGATTCCGTTCTACATCTTCTATTCGATGTTCGGTTTCCAGCGCGTCGGTGACCTGTGCTGGGCTGCCGGGGACATGCAGGCGCGCGGCTTCCTGCTCGGCGGCACCGCCGGGCGCACCACGCTGGCCGGCGAAGGTCTGCAGCACCAGGACGGCCACAGCCACATCATGGCGGCGACCATCCCCAACTGTGTCAGCTACGACCCCGCCTTCGGCTACGAGCTCGCGGTGATCGTTCACCACGGACTCAAGCGCATGTTCGAGCGCCAGGAGAACGTGTTCTATTACCTGACGGTGATGAACGAGAACTACGCGCACCCGCCGATGCCCGAAGGTGTCGCCGACGACATCGTGCGCGGCATGTACCTGTTCCGCGCCGCCGCGCAGCCGCGCGTGCAGCTGATGGGCAGCGGCACCATCCTGCGCGAGGTGATCGCGGCCGCCGACCTGCTGCAGGAGGACTTCGACATCGCCGCCAACATATGGAGCGTGACGAGCTTCAACGAGCTGCGTCGCGAGGGCCTCGAATGCTCGCGTTGGAACATGCTCCACCCGCTGGCCGAGCCGCGCGTCGCCTACCTCACGCGCAAGCTGTCCGAGCACCAGGGCCCGTGCGTCGCGGCGACCGACTATATCCGCGCCTATGCCGGCCAGATCCGCGAGTACGTGCCCCATCGCTACCGCTGCCTGGGCACGGACGGCTTCGGGCGCTCGGATTCACGCGCCAAGCTCAGGCAGTACTTCGAGGTCAACCGTTACTACGTCGCCGTGGCGGCGCTCAAGGCGCTCGCCGACGATGGCGAGATCGCGCCGCAGCTCGTCGCCGACGCGATCGCCAAGTACGGCATCGACCCCGAGAAACCCAACCCCATGAACCAGTAAGGGCGCGCACACATGGCAGAGCAGGAAGTACGCGTACCGGACATCGGCGATTTCGACACCGTCGACGTCATCGACGTGCTGGTCAAGCCGGGTGACGTCGTCGCGCCGGAAGATCCGCTGATCACCCTCGAGAGCGACAAGGCAACCATGGACGTGCCGGCGCCCTTTGGCGGCAGGGTCGCCACGATCCATGTCACGGTCGGCGACCAGGTCGGCGAAGGCGCGCTGATCGTATCGCTCGAGGCCGCCACTGATGACGACGAGGCGGACGGTGGCGATACGGCGGACACGGCGGCGCCGGAGACGCCGGCCGCCGCACCCGCGGCATCCGCCCCGGCCGCGCCGGCAGCCGGCGCCGGCGAGAGCAGCGAGGCTGCTGCGAGCGCGCCCGTAAGCGAGGACGGGGCCGACACCGGGGCGACGGAAGACGTCGAGGTGCGCGTGCCCGACATCGGCGATTTCGACAACGTCGACGTCATCGACATCCTGGTCAAGCCCGGCGACGAAGTCGCCGCGGAAGATCCGCTGATCACGCTCGAGAGCGACAAGGCGACGATGGACGTACCCGCGCCGCGCGCGGGCACGGTAAACGCGATCGAGACCGAAATCGGCGCCAAGGTCTCGGAGGGTGATCTCATCGTTACCCTGACCGTCCGCAGCGGCGGCGCAGCGCCGGCAAGCGCGCCGACGCCCGTGCACGACGCGCCCCGCGACGAGCGCGAATCCGCAACGCGGGACGACGCGCAGGCACCACCGCCCGCGCAAGGTGCGGCGCGGCCGGCACCGGCAACGAGCCCCGCGCGCGAGACCGGCGGTGAAGCCCGCGGCGCGGCGCGCAAGGCCCATGCCAGTCCCTCGGTGCGCCGCTTTGCCCGCGAACTCGGTGTCGACGTCACGCTCGTCAACGGCAGCGGACCCAAGGGCCGCATCCTGAAGGAAGACGTGCAGGGCTACGTCAAAGACGTCATGCACGGCATGCGTGGCCAGGCGGGCGGGGCCCTCGCGCTGCCGGCGGCGCCGGAAATCGATTTCAGCCGCTTCGGCGAGATCGAGACCACGCCGCTGAACAAGATCCGCAAGCTCACCGGCCAGAACCTGCACCGCAGCTGGCTGACCGTGCCCCACGTATTCCAGATGGACGAGGCCGACGTCACCGAACTCGAGGAGTTCCGTCGCTCCAAGGCGGATGAGGCGGAGCAGAAAGGCACCAAGCTCACGCTGCTCGCCTTCCTGGTCAAGGCGGCCGTCGTCGCACTGAAGAAGTTTCCCGATTTCAACGCCTCATTGTCACCGGACGGCGAAGCGCTGATCCACAAGAAGTACTTCCACATCGGCGTCGCGGTGAATACCGGGCACGGCCTGGTCGTGCCGGTGATTCGCGACGTCGACAAGAAGGGCCTCTACGAACTCGCGCTCGAAGCGCGCGAACTCGCCGCCAAGGCGCGCGAGCGCAAGATCACACCGGCCGAAATGCAGGGTGCCTGCTTCACCATCTCGAGCCTGGGCGGTATCGGCGGCACCCATTTCACGCCCATCATCAATACACCGGAAGTGGCGATTCTCGGCGTCTCGCCGAGCATCATGAAGCCGGTCTGGCGTGACGGCGAGTTCGAACCTCGCCTGATGCTGCCGTTCACGCTGTCCTACGACCATCGCGTTATCGACGGCGTCGCCGCGGCCCAGTTCACACGCTTCCTGACCACGGTGCTGGGCGACATCCGCCACATCCTGCTGTGAGCAGGGGCCGGCGGGGCGCTCGCACGAATCCGGCCGGGCCACGCGCGCTCGGACCCGGCGAGCCGATGGCGTGGACGGGATCGCGCCCGCGTTCCGAGCCGCGTAGCCGCGGGAGGCGCACGGGGAACAGCGCAGCGTGAGTGCCGAGGGCACATCAGCGACGCTGCCGGACGCGCGCGCCGGCGTGCCTTGCCGGCTCGGGCGGCTGCTCGCCTTCGATGACATCGAGCGCCATCGCCGCGAAGTAACCGCGGCCCTGCCGCCGGCCACCCGGGATGCCGTGCTGCGCGGCGCCTGCCGCGAAGTTGCCCTGCGCGCGATTCCAGGCGTCTATATCATCCCCCTGGCGGTGCTCTCCTGCGGCCTGCTCGGCAAGCAGCACGTCGACGCCCCCCGTGCGTTCTTCGTCATGCTTGCGCTCGCCGTGCTCGCCGCGATCGTCCGCAGCATCGCCATCCGTCGCTTTCGCGCGCCGAGAACCCTGCCGGACACGTGTGACCAGGCTTTCTTCTTCGCCGCCGCGTTGCTGCTACCGGTCCTCTGGGGTTGCTACGGTGCACTGCTGCTCATCGATATCCGCGATGGCTGGCTAGAACCGGTCTCGAAATGATTCGTGGCTGCGTTGGCGCCCAAAAAGCCTGGCTACAAGGCGCGGTGCGCAGGGAATAGTGGTTCTATTCCCAAGCACCGCAACACCGTAGACGGACTTTTTGGGCCCAACCCGAAGGGCCGACGGCTGTTTTCGCGCATTTCCGCGTTGCTCGTCGCTCATTTAGCTATGGCTAAACCACGCTCCTCGCGCCTTGAACTGCGCGAAAACAGTCGTCGGCGCAGCCACGAATCATTTCGAGACCGGTTCTAGGCATGGCGCTGCTGTCGTTCACCGCCGCGATCGGCAGCAGCGTGGTCGTCAGCTTCGGCATGTGGATGCGCCTCGCGCTGTCGCTGATCGTCCTGTTACTCGTCCCCATGCTGACGGCCGGGCTCCTGATCGGCGGTGGGCTGGGCGCCGGCCTGATCTTCGGCTGCATATCCTTCGCCGCCTATCTGGTCACGCAGTTGCGCAACTGGAATCGCTTCTTCTGGGCCTCCCAGGTGAATGCAGCGCTACTGGAAGTACGTTCGCGCGAGTTGCAGCGCGCCAAGGAAGTCGCCGAACGCGCCAACCAGGCAAAGACGGCGTTCCTCACGCGCATGAGCCACGAACTGCGCACGCCGATGAACGCGGTGCTGGGTTTCGCCCAGCTGATCGAGATGCAAACGCCGGCAGACTCGCCGGTACACGAGCACGGTGTCGAGATCCGCGCGGCCGGCAGTCATCTCATGGCGCTGATCGAGGAGATCCTCGATCTCTCCCGGATCGAGGCCGGTAAACTGCTGCTGCAACGCGAGCGTATCGATCTCGCTCCACTCGTGCAGGCAACGGCCAACAGCCTGGCCGTCGGACTCGAAGGCCGCGACGTCGGCATGACACTCGACGTGGCGCCTGTCGCGCCCATCGTGGGTGACAGCCTGCGGGTACGCCAGGTCCTGCTGAACGTGATCGGCAACGCCGTGAAGTTCACCGAGCGGGGCTCGATCGAGGTCTCGCTGCACGCGGCGGGCGCGCACGCGCTGGTCACCGTCAGCGATACCGGGCCCGGCATTCCTGCGGCGCTGCTCGACCAGGTGTTCGCTCCGTTCGTCCAGGTCGATCCCACGCTGAGCAGGCACGGCCAGGGCACGGGACTCGGTCTGCCGATTGCGAAACACCTGCTCGAAATGATGGGCGGACGCATCGAGGTCACCAGCACGCCCGGTGCGGGCTCGGTGTTCCGACTCTATTTCCCCCTTGCCGATGTGGATTCCGACGCGGCTGCGGCAGCGCGCCGTTCGACGTGACATCCTGCGCGCCCCTGCGTCGGCGCCGACCTTTGCGTATACTCGCAGGGACATTCGGCAAGCGGAAAGCCGACCTCAGGGCCCTCTCAGGAATTACCTCGTCAACGGCGAGGGAGGTCCCGGGTGGTCATGCCAATGCGCGATGCGCGGGCAATCGCGGTGCTGTTGGCAACCATGGCAACGCCGCCACGGCTGCCCATGAGCGACCGAGTGTAGAGATAATCTTGACCAGGGTCCTTGGCGTGGCCTGACGAGCACGCCGCAGCGGCGACGGTGACCGAAGCCCGAGGTCGTCGAAGTCAGCCACGTGACGACCGCGACGATGCCCTCAGGCGTGGCCCCAGCCGTGCCGGTGGCGCGTCCGGCGCGAAGCAGGAACCGCAGACATGACGAAGCTCACCGTCAACGGCCAGGAACACGATGTCGCAAGCGCGGCGGACACCCCGCTGCTATGGGTACTACGCGACGAACTCGGACTGACCGGCACCAAGTACGGTTGCGGCAAGGCCGTGTGCGGTGCGTGCACGGTGCTCGTCGACGGTGCGCCGACGCGCGCCTGCGTCATCCCCCTGTCGGCGCTGGACGCCCGCACGGTCACGACCATCGAAGGGGTCGACTCGGCGGTCGCCCGCGCGGTGCGCCAGGCCTGGATCGAACTCGAAGTCGCCCAGTGCGGCTACTGCCAGTCCGGGCAGATCGTCGGCGCCATCGCGCTGCTGCACGACAACCCGACACCCAGCGACGAAGACATCGACAACGCGCTCGACGGCAACCTGTGCCGCTGCGCAACCTACGTGCGCATTCGCCGCGCCGTGCATCGCGCCGCGGAGCTGATCGCATGAGTATCACGCGCCTGACACGCCGGGAGTTCCTGCGGCACGGGCTGACCGCGAGCGGCGGACTGCTGCTCGGCGTGCGTCTGCGTCCGGCACGGGCCGCGAGCGATGCCGCCGGCATACCGTCCTTCGCACCCGACGCCTTCGTGCGCATCGGTACCGACGATCTCATCACCGTCATCGTCAAGCACATCGAGTTTGGCCAGGGCACGTTCACCGGCTTGCCGACGCTCGTCGCCGAGGAACTCGGCTGCGCCTGGTCGCAGGTGCGGGCCGAGGGCGCGCCGGCCGATCCGTCACGCTACGCCAATCTCAACTGGGGTGGCTCGCAGGGCACCGGCGGCAGCTCGTCGATGAACAACGCCTACATCCAGATGCGTCGCGCCGGCGCGACGGCACGCGCCCTGCTGATCGCGGCCGCGGCGCGCGCCTGGCAGGTCAAACCCGGCGACATCACGCTGAGCGAGGGCCTCGTGCGGCATGCCGCAAGCGCGCGCTCGGCGCGTTTCGGCGAGCTCGCGGCACTGGCCTCGCAGGAGCCCGTGCCGAAGAACGTGACGCTCAAGGACCCGGCCGAGTTCGTCTTCATCGGCCACGATCTGCCGCGTCTCGACATCGCGGCCAAGGCGGACGGCAGCGCCGTGTACACGCAGGATCTGCGCCTGCCCGGCATGCTGACCGCGCTGGTCGCCCATCCGCCGCGCTTCGGCGCACGCGTGGCGAGCGTCGACGACGGGCCGGTGCGCGCGCTGGAGGGCGTCGAAGCGGTGGTCGAGCTGCCGAGCGGCGTGGCGGTCGTGGCGCGCGATTTCTGGACGGCCAAGAAGGCACGCGACGCACTGCTCGTGAAGTGGGACGAGAGCGATGCATTCCGGCAGGGCACCGAGGACATCCTCGCCGACTTCCGCGCACGCGCCGCCCGGCCGGGCCTCGTCGCGCGCCGCGACGGTGATGCCAGCACCGCTCTGGCCGATGCCGCGCAGGTACTCGAAGCCGATTATGAATTTCCCTTCCTCGCGCATGCGACGATGGAGCCGATGAACTGTGTCGCGCGGCACGACGGCGATGCCTGCGAACTGTGGTACGGGGTGCAGGGGCAGAGCCTCGATCTCGGCAACCTCTCGCGTGCCCTCGGCCTGCCGGCGGAGAAACTCACGCTCAATATGCTCTACGCCGGCGGCTCGTTCGGGCGCCGCTCCAACGCGAGTTCGGATTACGTGGTCGAGGCCGCACGCATCGCCGCGGCGCTGCCGGGCACACCGGTCAAGCTGGTGTGGACCCGCGAGGACGACATGCGCGCCGGCGCCTGGCGCCCGCTCACCCTGCATCGGCTGCGCGCGGCGCTGGATGCCGACGGCGGCATCAACGCCTGGCAGCACCGTATCGTCGGCCAGTCGATCCTGGCGGGGCTGCCCAAGCCGCCACCCGCGGACAAGGTCGACCACACCTGCGTCGAGGGCGCGTCGACGCTGCCCTACGCGATTCCCAACCTCAGCGTCGAGTCGCACCAGCCGTCCCTGCCGATCCCGGTGCTGTGGTGGCGCTCGGTCGGCCACACGCACACCGCGTTCGCGACCGAATGCTTCCTCGACGAGCTTGCGCATGCTGCCGGGCGCGATCCGCTGGAGCTGCGTCGCGCCTTGCTCGTCGACGATCCGCGGCGCCTCGGTGTGCTCGAACTCGCCGCCGAGAAAGCCGGCTGGGGCAAGCCGCTGGCAGCCGGGCGTGGTCGCGGCATCGCCGTGCACCATGCGTTCAAGACCTGGGTCGCGGAGGTCGCCGAGGTGACCATGCTGGAGGATGGCGACTACCGCGTCGATCGCGTCGTCGTCGCGGTCGACTGCGGCCTCGTGGTCAACCCCGGCATCGTGCGCGCGCAGATGGAAGGCGGCGTGGGCTATGCGCTCTCGGCGCTGCGCGGCGAGGCCGTGACGCTGGTCGACGGCCGCGTGCAGGAGGACAACTTCGACACCTACCCGTTGCTGCGCCTGTCGCAGATGCCCCGCATCGAGGTGCACCTGGTGGCCTCGCGAGAGCCGCCCACCGGGGTCGGCGAACCCGGCGTACCGCCACTCGCGCCTGCCGTTGCCAATGCCATCTTCGACGCCTGCGGCGCGCGCGAGCGGCGACTGCCCCTGCGCCGGGCCGCGCGCGCCTGAACCCGACCGACCGCGGCACGGGAATGGCGCTGCCGCACGTGCCCACGCTCGCCTGATGCACCATCCGCGCCTGCTTGTCGCTGCGTTGGGCTGTGCGCAGATCGTCTCGTGGGGCGCGCTCTACTATGGCTTTTCGCTCTTCGCGATGCCGATGCACGAAACCTTCGGCTGGTCGTTGACGGCGCTGAACGGGGCACTCAGCGCAGGCCTGCTGATGGCCGGGCTGTGCGCGTACCCGGTCGGTGTGCTCATCGATCGCCACGGCGGTCGCGTGGTCATGAGTCTCGGCGCCCTGGCCGGCGCGGCGCTGCTGGTGGCCTGGAGCCGCGTCGACAGCCTGGCGGCGTTCTACGCGGTATGGCTGGGACTCGGCTGCGCCATGGCGGCGGTGCTCTACGAACCGCTGTTCATCGTCCTCGCGCAGCACTTCGGGGACTCGGCGCGGCGCGCGATCACTGCCGTGACCCTGATCGCGGGATTCGCCAGCACCGTCTTCATGCCCTTGATCGAAACCCTGCTCGGCCTGCTCCCGTGGCGCGACGTGCTGCTCGTACTCGCCGCCTGCATGCTGCTCGTCAGCCTGCCCATCAATGCCTTGTGCGTCCCGACGCGCCGGCGCGAGGCCGACCACGCGGGTCCCGCGGCGGCCGCCTTGGCGGCGCGCGCGGCGCTGCGCACGCAGCTGCGCAACCCGGTGTTCTGGGGACTGGCGCTATGGTTCACCAGTTGGGCGGGCACGGCGAGCGGCGTGATGTTCCAGCTCGTGCCCTACCTCAAGCACGCCGCCGTCGATACCGCGACCGTTTTGCTCACCGTGGCCCTGGTCGGGCCGGCCCAGGTCGCCGGGCGCTTGTTGCTGATGCTGGCCGGCGAGCGCGCCGCGACCCGCTCGAGCGGTGCCATCGTCACCACCCTGCTACCGCTCGCCATGCTGCTCCTGTGGCTGGCACCGCCGACGCCCGCCTGGCTCGCCCTGTTCGCCGTCGTATTCGGCATCGCCAACGGCGTCTCGACCATCCTGCGCGGCGTCGCCCCGGCCGAGTGGCTGGGGCGCGACCACCTTGGTCGCGTGATGGGCGCGCTGGGCATGCCGATGATGATCGCGATGGCGCTGGCCCCCCTGGGGACCGCTGCCATCTGGAGTGCAAGCGACGACGTGCACGCGATGCACATGGCGCTGGTTGTCCTCGCCGCGCTCGGGAGCGCCGGTTTCTGGCTCGCCGTCAGCAGTCTCCCCGGCGCGAGATGAATCGGCCGCGGAGACGCACACGTTCAGGCACGGCCACGCCGGCAGCGCGCCGCAAGCAGCGCCAGGGGACTTCCGAGCAGCCAGGCGGCCGCCGGTAGCGGAACCGGGGCGGCATCCAGATTGGTCACCGTGACGCTGGTGAATGAGCCGCCGATAGAAACCGGAACGGAACCGAACGCGCCATCCATGAACTGCATGCTGAAAGCGAGCAAGTCGAGTCGGCCCGAGATCGCCTGCAGGGCTGCCTCGGAAAGATCGAGATTGGCGAGCAGGCTGGTGTCGTCGGTCTGGGCCGCCACGGAAACCGAACGAAGCGGGAACCCGGCCACATCGCCGTCGTGCGACACGAAGTCGTCGCGCGTGAGTCCGAAGCCGGCGGCATAGACCGCGGCATTGTTATTGCTGATGGTCAGCTGATCGAAGGGATTGCCGCCGAAGAGTGATCCGGCAGTGCCGTCATTGCGGACGAAGACATCACCGCTGGTGCCGCCGAAACTGTAGCCGCCGACCGTGCCTGAGAACGCAGTCGTCGCGTTGAGAAAGCGCGTGGCGCCGGTCGCAAACGCCGCGGTGGCCTCTTCGAATGTGAAACTGTAAACGATCGTGTCACCTACCGAGATGACACCGTTACCCGGACCATCGCTGCCGCCGATCGAGGTCACCGAGCCGACGAAATCCACCTCGATGGTATCGGCGTAGGCCGTGCTCGCGAGCAAGCTCGCGGCCAGAAACATGGCAAATTGGGGCAAGCGTAGCGTCATGGAAAAAATCTCCTTGATTGTCGTGCGCCGCCGTCACGTGCGGCTGCAGACCATGCTAGCGTGTCTCACGCGTGGTGATAAGTTTCCCTGGCGGCGCTACGACGAGCCGCTCGACGCGGGTGAACGAAAGCCGAGCGAGGCAGGAGGAACACGTCACTGCCCGGGCTGGTCATTCACTGCGGCGGCTTATCCTGCGAGCCGTTGCCGGCCAGCCGGCTCAGCAGATCGACCGGGATCGGGAACGCGACGATGGACGAGCGCTCGTTGGCGATGTCGGCCAGCGTCTGCAGGTAGCGCAGCTGGATGCTGCCCGGGTTGCGCCCGAGCACGTCGGCCGCCGCGAGCAGCGCTTCGGCCGCCTGGCGCTCGCCCTCGGCGTGGATGACCTTGGCGCGGCGCTCGCGTTCGGCCTCGGCCTGCCGGGCGATCGCGCGGATCATGCTCTCGTCGAGGTCGACATGCTTGATTTCGACGTTGGAGACCTTGATGCCCCAGGCATCGGTCGCGTCGTCGAGGATCGCCTGGATGTCGCGGTTGAGCTGCTCGCGCTGCGAGAGCATGTCGTCGAGGTCGTGCTGGCCGAGCACCGAGCGCAGCGTGGTCTGGGCGAGCTGGCTGGTCGCTTCGTGGAAATCGCCGACCTGGATGATCGCGCGCTCCGGGTCGATGACGCGGAAATACAGCACGGCGTTGACCTTGACCGAAACGTTGTCCCGCGAAATGACGTCCTGGCTCGGCACGTCCATGACGTAGATACGCAGCGTGACTCGCTCGATCTGCTGCACCAGCGGGATGATCACGATCAGGCCCGGGCCGCGCACGCCGGTGAAGCGACCGAAGGTGAAGACCACCGCGCGCTCGTACTCGCGCAGGATCTTGATGAACAAGGGCGCCGCGACGATCAGTCCGGCAAGCACGTAGAGCAGCGTGATCATGTGGTCTCCTCCGTTGTGGATTCGATCGGTTCGACGGTGAGCGTCAGCCCGTCCATCGCGGTGACACGGATGGCCTGGCCGGCATGCACCGGCTGGCGCGTGCGCGCGTTCCAGATTTCACCATGCACGCGCACCTGGCCGACCTCATCGAAGTCCTCGAGCGCACGCCCGCGGCTCGTCACGAGCTGCTCCTGGCCGCTCACGACCGGACCTTCGCGCGCCTTGATCAAGGCGCGCAACGCGATCAGGAAGAAGCCGGCCGAGAGCAGCGTCAGCGCGACGATGATGGGCAGCGAGACGCGGAACTGCTGTGCCTCGGTATCGAACAGGATCACCGAGCCGATGGCGAACGCGATCACACCGCCGATCCCGAGCGCACCGAAACTCGGTACGAACAGCTCACCGACCATGAACGCGATCCCGAGCAGGATCAGACCGAGTCCGACGTAGCTCACCGGCAGCATCTGCAGGGCGAACATCGCCACCATCAGGCTGATCGCACCGAACACGCCGGGGAAAATCGCACCCGGGTTGGCGAGCTCGAAGAACAGGCCGTAGATGCCGAGCAGCATGAGAATGTAGGCGACGTTGGGGCTCGCGATCGCGGCGAGCAGCTCGGTGCGCCAGTCAGGCGCGATGACATCGAGCGTCATGCCACCGGTCGCCAGTGTCCGCTCGACGCCCTGCACGACCACGCGGCGGCCGTCGATCTGCTCGAGCAGGCTATGCCGATCGACCGCCACGAGGTCGATCACGTCCGCCGCCAGTGCCGCCTCGGCGGCCAGGCTCGCACCCTCGCGCACGGCCTGCTCGGCCCACTCGGCGTTGCGCCCCCGCATCTGCGCAAGGCCGCGGATGTAGGCGATCGCGTCGTTGACGATCTTACGGTTCATCGCGTCGCCACCGCCTGCCGGAGCCGACGCCTCCCCGTCACCGCCCTGCGGACTCCCCGGGGCGTCTTCGCCCGCGCCGCCGTCACCGTCTCCCGCGCGATCCGCCGGCGCGGAAGGCAGCGACGGCAGTCCACCGATCTGCACCGGCGTGGCCGCGCCGAGATTGGTCGCCGGCGCCATCGCAGCGACGTGCGCCGCGTACAGGATATAGGTGCCGGCGCTGGCCGCGCGGGCGCCGGATGGCGCGACATAGACCACCACCGGGATCGGCGCGGCGAGGATCGCGCGAATGATGTCGCGCATCGCGGCGTCGAGACCGCCCGGCGTGTCGAGTTCGAGTATCACCAGCGCGTCGCCACGCGCTGCCGCCTCGCGCAGGCCGCGCTGCACGTAGTCGGCGGTGGCCGGCCCGATTGCGTCGGCGACCGTGAGCAGGGCGGCGCGACGCGGCGCCTGCGCCCGATCATGCTCGGCCGGGCCGGCGGCATCCGGCGTCATGGCGCCTGCGAACGCAAGCCCGACGACGAAAAGACCGCACAGCAGCATGGCCAGCGGCGTGCGATCGCGCGCCGCGCTCGTCACGGACTGTCTCCGCTGGGCTCGCATACATTCACCGTAGCGCGTTCGGCGGCTCGACGCGAGGGCTGCCGCGCGCCAGCCGCGCCCGCACGGTGCCGTGGCTTCCGCCAGGAACCCTGGTCAGAATTGTCTCGTCAACACCGAGGGTGCTCCCGGGTGGTCGTGGCAAGGCACGATTCGCGGGCAATAGCAGCGCTATTGGCAACAATGGCAATGCCGCCACGGCTGCCCGGGAGCAGCCGAGTGCAGAGATAATTCTGACCAGGGTCCTGAGCACTGCCGAGCGCGGTACCGGGCAGCGTGCGGATCGCGCCCGCCATCCTGGCGCCCGCGCAGGCCTCGCCGGGCGCGTTGGCGCATCCGGGTTTCGACCCGGCCACGCGATTCGTTCGCAGTCCTGTCAGTAGCGTGGAACGCTCGGGTCGATCTCGCGCGACCAGGCATCGATACCACCGGCGAGATTGTAGACCTCGGTGAAACCCTGGCCACGGAAGTACTCGGCCGCTGCCTGGCTGCGCACGCCGGAATGGCAGTGGAACACCAGGGTCGCGTCACGTGGCAGGGTATCGATGAACGATACCGCGGCCTCGTCGAGCAGGCGCGAACCCGCAATCGCGGCAATGTCGCGCTCGGCCTGCTCGCGCACGTCGAACAGGTAGAGTGTCTCGCCCGCGTCGAGGCGCGCTTTGAATTCGCCCACGCTCATCTGCGCGACCGGTGCCGGCGAATTGGGGTTGTCGATGACGAAACCGGGGCCGTCATCGGTTTCGACGAGGTCCAGGCGCAGGCCGTTCGCGCGCTTCGCGGAGGCCGCATCGAAGAGGATCTCGACGCCGTTGTCACCAGCCCGGATCTCGTGCCCGCGCGCCGGCGCGAGGTTGAACTGGTGATTCCAGGCGCTATCGATCTTGAGGTGGACAGCGAGATCCGGACGCTGCGACGCGGCGTCGCGCAGCGCGGCGGCAGCGGCGTCGGAGATCGCCACGGACGGCGGTTCCACCGTGACCGGTTCCGCGCCCAGCGCGCGGTGCAGGTCGCCCGCCGCGTAGAGCTGCTGGACGAGATCGCAGCCGCCGACGAACTCGCTGTCGATATACAGCTGGGGAACCGTCGGCCACTCCGAGAAGAGCTTGATGCCCTCGCGGATCTCGGGGTCGGAAAGCACATCGACCGTATGGTAATCCTCGACGATGCCATCGAGGATGCTCACCACCGTGGCGGAGAAGCCGCATTGCGGCTGCGTGCGCGAGCCTTTCATGAACAGCACCACCGGGTGCCTGCCTATGGTGGACTCGATGCGTTCGCGGAGCTCGCTGCTGAGGGACATGGACTTGCCTGTGAAA
>Ga0180430_10000277_pt1 | contig 57932 bp, 55 predicted proteins | sample SS_ome_9_FD_132999 | JGI IMG/M metagenome (GOLD analysis project Ga0180430, IMG submission 132999) | Hypersaline lake sediment archaeal communities from the Salton Sea, California, USA - SS_1_S_2 metaG | ecosystem: Environmental > Aquatic > Non-marine Saline and Alkaline > Hypersaline >...
AATTAAATTCATGTGATGCACTTAGTTTTCAAGAAGAGTCAACTTTTCATGCAGCTCTTCCATATGGAGCTGGAACTTTAGCTGTTGCTGTTGGTGGAACTGTATTAGCTGCAACTGCTACTGTTACTGCATTAAAAATAGTAGGTATTACAGCTGCTTTCTTTGGTGCATTTGCATTTATGGGAACAGTGTTATGTGGTATTTCAAACAGTGGCAATGCACAAAAATTTCGTGAAGAAATTTTTAAGTACATGACTGTTGCTGTTGGTCAAGCTGTTGTAGAAATTACAATTCAAGTAGCTTCAATGGTATTGCAACAAATGATTTATAACTGTCTAAATGACAGAAATTAAATTTTAGATGCAATTGACTTTTAGCCAATTGCATTTTCATTTTTTCTTTGTTAAAATAGGTCCATTATTTAGGTGGACCTATGTCAAAATCTTTCATTTCAATTAAAAATATTTCAAAATCCTACCAAAACAGTAAAAAAGAGTTAAAAAAGGCATTAAAAGATGTTTCATTAGACATTTTTGAAGGGGAAATCATTGCCTTATTAGGTGTAAATGGAGCAGGTAAAACAACTTTATCTTCCATTTTAGCTTCATTACATCCGCCTACTTCGGGAGATGTAATTTGGAATGGAAAATCAATTTATAAAGATATTATTTCATACAGAAAGGAAATTGGATTTTGTCCTCAAAAACCAAATTTAGACAAGCTGTTATCTATAGAAGAAAATCTATATTTTTCAGGTACTTATTATGGTCTTAGCAAAAAAGAAATAGAAGCTCGAACTGAACTATTAATAGAAAACCTTTCATTAAGTTCCTATAGAAAATCTTCTGCAGAAATTCTTTCAGGTGGATATAAGCAAAGATTCTTAATTGCTAGAACTTTAATGCACAATCCAAAGTTTGTTATTTTAGATGAACCTACAGTTGGTTTAGATGCTCATATACGTAGACAACTTTGGGATGTAATTAAAGAGTTGAAAAAGCAGGGGATTACGGTATTGTTAACTACCCACTACTTAGATGAAGCTGAAGTTTTATCTGATAGGGTGTGTTTCATTCATGAAGGAAAGATTTATACAATAGATTCCCCAGAAAATTTAAAAAAGAAATATCAAAAAAGTTGTCTTGAAGATGTGTTTTTACAGTTTTTAGATGACTCTCAAAAAGATCTTTTCCAAAAAAGTGAGAATGTTGATGAATAAAAGTTCTATTTCAGTTTGTTTAGCTTTATTAAAAAGAGATTTAAGAGTTTTTCGCAAAGAATGGTTTGGTAAGTTTATTGACTCTATTTTTCTTATGGCAACAAATATCATTATATTTGCCTATTTTATGCCATTAATGGGTCTTAAACAAGATTATGGAGTGTTTTTTTTAATTGGTTCTATTGCAGCTTATGGTTTTTTTGATGTTATCAGTAAAATTACAACTCTTATTGCCGATATTAAAGGAGACAGATTGATTTCATATAATCTTACTCTTCCTATGTCAACAACGATGTCATTTATATATATCGCATCTTATTGGGCGCTTAACTCTGCAATACTAACGGCTATGCTATTTCCAATTGGTAAAGTGATTTTGTTTAATCAGTGGGATTTCTCTATTATTTCTTATCCAAAGCTATTAATTTTTTATCCAACTATACATTTGTTTTATGCATTTTTTGCTCTGTGGTTAACAGCTACAATAAAACAAATATCTCAAGTATCAAGAGTTTGGCTTAGAGTTGTTAATCCTATTTTTATGTTTGGTGGTTTTTTCTATTCTTGGCAGACTGCTTTTACTTTGTCTCCAACTGTTGGGTATCTATTACTTATCAATCCAATGGTATATATCTTAGAAGGGATGAGAGCGGTATGCCTAGGACAAGATGGGTTTTTACCATTTCAATATTCATTTTTAGCTCTGTGGGGATTTATTATCTTTTTTGGTGTAGATGCAATTAGACGTTTAAGAAAAATTTTAGATTGTATTTAAAAATTATAGACTAGTGAAAAAACCAAAGAAGCAAAAGCTTCAGTGTTTCTTCCTGCTAGCGAAAACCAAACTCCACCGATAATACCTAGATCTTTTGAAAAGTTGTATTCAATTGCTGGAGCAAAAGCAAAGAGATCTTGAGAAGGAAGGATGGTTTTTTCTCCTTTTTTTGACTCAGGTTTTTCTGTTTTAACAATTGTTTCCCAGTTGTGTTGATAGGTTAAGTCAGCTGTGATTACCCATTTTTGTGATAAAGAGTATTCAGGAGAGAATAAAAACAAGATTTGATTACCCGGATTTACATGATCTTCCGCTCCTTTTTCTCCACCATAAGCATGAAAGTTTGAAGCACATAAATCACTCAAAATACTATAGCGAACATTCATTCTAATTCTTAAGGGGTGGCAGGGAGAAGGGTAGAAGAGTTGTTGGTAGTTTAGTGCGATATTTGTTTGAAATGATCCTTCGCCAGTTTCATCTGTTCCTAATTTACTTGGAGATAGATTGTCATACTTTCCAGTTGGAAAGGTTTCTGAAATTGTGAGTCTAATATCTGGGATGTAGGTTCCAGGTTTTGCCCAAGATACCTGTAGTCCTAATAGGACATTGGTATCTCCAATGTTTGTTGAAGAAGCGCCTTTTTTAAAGTTAGAAAAAGCTTGGCCTAAAATTTGAAAATCAGCAAATGAAGTAAGACTTCCTTGAAAGATTTGGATTGTTTGTATTTGATATAAAGATGTTTGTGATCTAAATGAATAGTTATCATCATAGCTACCATACTCATCTGTAAAAAATAGATAGGGTTGGTATGCATAATCTCCCACATCCATCACTCTACCGCTTGTGGAAAGTAAAGAGCCAGTATACCAAGGAACAAGTGGTTTAACTTTTGCTAAAAGTGGTAGAAAAAAAATGATTAATGAAAAAAACAGCTTCATGGATATAACTATATTCAAAAAAAGAATTTTTCTAAATATAGATCTTTTGCTAAGATTCTACCTTCATTTAGCCAAGGAGATTAAAATGGAAATAAGTCGTGTTTTTAAACATGTATTTTATCAAGGACCTTTAAAGGTGTTTTCTATTGTTCTCAATCAAGATAAAGAGCTTAAATCAATGGGCCATTTTAGAAGAGATGTCCTTGAAAGAGTTTATGCTGTTTCTGTTAGGATTATTTGCACAGTATTATCAGCAGCTTTAATGCCGTTAATCATTTTAGGCTTGGCTTATAAAGGATATAAGTTGCAATTACTAAAAGGTTAAAAGCCAAGCTTTTTAAAGATTTTTGCTACTTTCTCGAAAAAAAAACTTTGATCTTATCTAAAAAAGATGAAGATTTAGGGTAATTTTTATCGGTTTGTAGCTCTTGAAATTCCTCTAAAAGTTCTTTTTGTTTGCTAGATAGGTTTACTGGAGTTTCTACTCGTACAATAACAAGTAAATCGCCAGTTCCTTGACCGTGAACGTTTGTGATTCCTTTGCCACGAACTTTTAGTATTTTACCTGTTTGAGTTCCTTCAGCAATTTTTAGAAGGTAGGCTTGTCCCAGGGGAGTTGGCACTTCTTTTTTACAACCCAATGCAGCTTCGCAAAAGTTTATTGGAAGCTCAACAATTACATCGTCGCCATCTCTTTCAAAAGTGTCGTCTGGCTTAACATGAATAAAGACATATAAATCTCCAGGAGGTCCATTGTTTTCACCCGAATCACCAAGACCTGACATCTTTAGACGCATGTTATCATCAATTCCAGCTGGAACTTTGATTTTTACTTTCTCTTTTTTCTTTTCCTTGCCTACACCATGACAAGTGTTACAAGGGTCTGTAATCATTTGTCCTGAACCTTGACACTGATGGCAAGTAGACATCATGCTAAAAAAGCCACGACTTTGATGAACTTGTCCTGAACCTTGACAAGCAGAACATGTTTGAATTCCATTACTAGAACAAGTTCCTTGGCCATGACAAGTGTTACAAGATATATAACGTGAAATAAGAGCTTCTTTTTCACAGCCTCTTGCAGCTTCTTCAAAGGTAACTGTTAAAGAGATTTTACGGCTTGCACCTTGTCTTGGGTGATGGTGCGAGCCCTCATCAAATCCTCCGCCAAAAAAGCTATCAAAAATAGAGCCGCCGCCCCCGCCGCCAAATGCACCCATAAAGGTTCTAAGAGCTTCTTCCATAGATGAAAAACCAGGTCCACCAGCGCCGCCAGCTCCCTTTAGACCTTCTTCACCATATTGGTCATAGATCTGTCTTTTGTTCTCATCGCCTAAAACTTCATAGGCCTCAGAAACTTTTTTAAACTCTTTTTCTGCGTCAGGATTGTCTGGATTTCTATCAGGGTGACAAGCCATCGCTTTCTTGCGATAGGCTTTTTTGATTTCTTCTGGAGTGGCTGTTTTACTAATGCCAAGAATTTGATAATAATCTGTCATATATACGTCTTTTTTTACCCTCTACTATAAGGAATCTAGGAATAATTAGCAACTTAGAGTAAAGAGTGCTAAAAAATGGGAGTTTATACGCCCATTCTAGCTGTTCTTCTAGCAGCAGTTTTAGCGCGTTTTTTAGCAGCTTTAGATTTAGCTCTTTTCTTGATGGAAGGCTTGTCGTAGAATCTATGAGCTTTAGCAGATTTCATGATCCCTTCTTTGTCAACTTTCTTTTTTAAAGCGCGAAGTGCTTTATCGATCGGTTCTCCAATTCTCACTTTTACGTTAGGCAAGACTGTCTCCTTATTTAGGTTATGATTTCAATGTATCTATAATATCGAAATCAAAGCTTTTATTCAATAGGTGGGATATTTAAAAATTTTTCTTAGACGTACAAAAGTTCAATATTTTTCTTTTCATCGCCTTTGTTTTGTTCAATTATTGGCAATATCTGATCAATTAAAGGGGTTGCTAGATCTATAGATATAGGTAAACTTTCTGCTTTCTTTTCTAATTTGTCTTTATCGGGGCTAAGAATAAAATCTTTTTCTTTTCCGATTTCAAAAAAAGTTTGCATGCAAACTTTTTTAGGCTCTTTAAAGCTTATGTTGTTTTCTGTTTTTTCTCCTTCGAGCAGGTATACGCCAGCTGATCTAGCATCAAAAACAGTAATAAAAGATCCGTTAGATTTTGGAGTAAAAGCCATTAAACTACAAAAAGGAACAATTGGAATATTTAATGAATAAGAAAAACTAAAAGCGATAGAAGCTCCTACTCTCATGCCTGTGTAAGAACCGGGGCCATTTCCTAGGTAAATAGAGTCTAAATCACCAGGGATCAAGCCTTCTTTTTTAAGGATGTGATCAATAGCTCCATGAATAGAACTGGAAACTTTAGTTGAATCTAAAAAAGGATAAAAAATATTTTTATCTTTTGTTTTTAGATAAATAAAAGGTTTCGAAGAAGCTGTTTCAATAACTAGAACGGTATTCATAAGTAAAATTATATCAGAATGGAAGAAATAGAAGCAAAAGAATAGAGCCTTAGAGTTTAAGGCTCTATTATAGAAAAAAATTAAAAATCAAGTTTTGCAGAAACAACTAGACCATGAAGGTAAAGGTTGCCGCTAAAGTCTAGAGGAACAGTTCCTTGAACAAAGCGGTTTTGTAAGTTGTTCTGTTCCCAGAACACTTGTGTTTCATAAGTAACTCTAAAGTCTAAAAACCATTTATCACACCAAACAAAATCAGCCCAACCAAGACCTAGTCTCATGCCAGCTTGAGGGCTTAAGCATTCTTGCTTGTCAGTTGTAGATGTGTATAAATCTAAGAATGGGTTCGTTGGTTCAAATATGACGTTTTCTTTAGAAAAATTCACATCGAATTGTGAATAGATTAGGGCAGCTTCAATTCCTCCAAAGATGAAAAATCTATTGCATACAACCCACTCTGTATCCATGCTAAACATAGGTCCTAGTCCTCATGAGTTATCAACGGAGCTATCGTAAAAAGATTTAGCTTCGAGAAGTTGTGCGGGAAATACTCCAAAAACAGATTCGTTTACGGAGTATTTTTGGTTGATCCAAGCAGCTCTTAGTCCCATGCCTGTTTTAAAAGATACATATTTTCCAACGTAATACTTTCTGCTTAAAGAAAAATCAAGAAGGTCTAGGTTTAGTCTCCAAACAGCTGAAAGAGTTTGTTTATTTACATCACCGGGAGCAACTCCAGTTAGTCTATCAATATCAGCAATGATAGCAACATTAGTAGTTCCAAAAACTCCATCGGCTTGTTCTTGATTTAGAGCCCAAAGGTTAGTTATATACGGTGTTACATTTGGTGAATTAGGGTTAAATTCTTTTGTAAAAGATCCTTTTCCTGCATCAGCATGATATCTTAAATAATTAACATTAAATTCCTAGTTATCACATCCAAATTTATATCCAAGGCCAACTTTAAATGCTGGCTTATATCTAAAATTCGGAGCTTTATAGGTGAAAACACCTTCTGGTAACCTTAAGTCTGGATTTGCGTTGTTAGCCGTGTCATCAATGTCAAGGTATGTTCCGTATTGTAAACCTTTTTCAATAGCCTGAAAATATACAAAACTAGCAGTAACATAAACGTCATATGAACATTCTGGTTTTATACAATCTGGTGCGTTATAAGCAGCGATATCTGGGGCACAAGGAGGGCAGTCACATCATGAACAATAGTTAGCTTTGCAACATTTATTGCATATTGGTGTACATGTATTACAAGATGGACATTCAAAATCAGAGGCACCATGCAATACAGTTGAAAAAGTTAATAAAAAAAGTATTCTTTTTAACATAATGTTTTTTCCTGGTGTTGATTTGCCTTTTATCAAGTTAAAAACAAAATAATTTCTTGTCTAATATTTTGTGTATGTATTTGCTTTTTTATTAGAAAACCGTTTTTGTAGAAATAGAGAAAGAGTTACTGAAAGAAAACTGTTTTTTTTGTAATATTAGAGTTTTTATAAGAGTGGGGATAGGCCATTGTCAGATGATTTTTTAGAAGAAGATGAATTTTTCTTACCAGAAAGGAGTAAGGATAATCAAGTAGAAGCTGGAAAATATCCTGATGAAGGATTTGTTATTCCTCTAAATCGACGTCCGTTTTTTCCTGGAATGGCGGCTCCTATTGTCATTGAGCCTGGGCCTTATTACGAAGTTTTAAAAATTGTTGCTAAGACAGAACACAAATGCATGGGGCTTTTTTTAACAAAAAAAGAAGATTCAGACATTTACAAAGTTGATTTTGGCGACATTCATCAAGTAGGAGTTTTAGCTAGGATTTTACGAATTATTCCAATGGAGCAAGGTGGTGCTCAAGTTGTTTTAAACATGGAAAAGAGAATTTCCATTAAAAAACAACTGCCTGGAAAGCATTTACAAGCTGTTTTTTCTTATCATGAAGATAAGGTGTCAAAAAAAGAATCTAAAGAGCTAAAAGCTTATTCGATAAGTATTATTTCAACGATTAAAGAGCTTTTAAAATTAAATCCACTTTTTAAAGAAGAGCTTCAGATTTTTTTAAGCCATTCGGACTTTACTGAACCTGGAAGGTTAGCAGATTTTGCAGTAGCTCTTACAACTGCATCTAGGGAAGAGCTTCAACAGGTTTTAGAAACTTTTGATGTTGAACTTAGAATTGATAAAGCGCTAAAGCTCTTAAAAAAAGAATTAGACTTAAGTAGATTACAAAGCAGCATCTCTCAAAAAATAGAAGCGAATATATCAAAAACACAAAGAGAGTTTTTCTTAAGAGAGCAACTTAAAGCGATAAAAAAAGAGCTTGGAGTTGAAAAGGATGACAAAACTTCTGATTTAGAAAAATTTAATGAGAGATTAAAGAAAAGAAAGGTTCCGCAAGAAGTTGAAAAAGTCATTAATGAGGAAAAAGATAAATTAAGCTCGCTTGAAATCCAATCTGCTGAGTATGGAGTTTGTAGAAACTATCTTGATTGGTTAACAATTGTTCCTTGGGGAATTTTTAGTAAAGAGACAAACGATTTATCTCATGCAGAAAAAGTATTAGAAGAAGATCACTATGGCTTAAAAGATATTAAAGAAAGGATCTTAGAGTTTATCGGAGTTGGAAAGCTTACTGGTGGGGTAAAGGGATCTATTATTTGTTTAGTAGGACCTCCTGGAGTTGGTAAGACTAGTATTGGAAAGTCTGTTGCAAGAGCATTAAACAGAAAGTTTTATCGCTTTTCTGTGGGTGGAATGCGTGATGAAGCAGAAATAAAAGGACATAGAAGAACCTATATAGGTGCTATGCCTGGAAAGATGGTTCAAGCATTAAAGCAAACAGAGACAATGAATCCTGTAATTATGATCGATGAAGTAGATAAAATGGGGATGAGTTATCAGGGAGATCCAGCGTCTGCATTGCTTGAGGTTTTAGATCCAGAGCAAAATAAAGATTTTGTTGATCACTACCTTGATGTTCCTTGTGATTTATCAAATGCTCTTTTTATCATTACAGCAAATGTTTTAGATACAATTCCAGAGCCCTTAAAAGACCGTATGGAGGTATTAAGACTTCCTGGATATATTAAAGAAGAAAAACTTCAAATTGCAAAAAAATATCTCATTCCAAGAAACAGAAAAGAAATGGGGTTAAAAGCAACAGATGTGGCGATTGGGCAAACAGCAATTGGTCATATTATTGAAGGGTATGCAAGAGAATCTGGTGTAAGAAATTTAGAAAAGAATATTAAAAAGATCTTACGAAAAGTAGCGGTTAAACTTGTAAGAAACAAAGAAAACAAGAAAAAGACAAGTAAAGCAACCCTTTCAAAAGAGAACATCAAAGACTATTTAGGAAAGCCAATTTTTACAGAAGATAGGTACTATGCAAAAACACCAGTGGGTGTTTGTACAGGACTTGCTTGGACATCGATGGGTGGGGCTACATTATATGTTGAGTCAGCTTCTTGTCCATCAGAAAAATGTCATATGAAACTAACAGGGCAAGCAGGAGATGTTATGAAAGAATCTTCTCAGATTGCTTGGAGTTATTTAAAAAGTCATGTGAAGGATTTTGCGCCTGGAAAAACTTTCTTTGAAAAAGAAGAAGTGCATATTCATATTCCAGAAGGAGCAACTCCTAAAGATGGTCCTTCTGCTGGAATTACGATGGTAACTTCTATCTTATCTCTTTTATTAAATGAACCTGTATTAAATGATCTAGGAATGACTGGAGAGTTAACTTTGACTGGTAAGGTATTGCCTATAGGTGGTCTAAAAGAAAAGTTAATTGCTTCAAGAAGATCAAAGTTAAAAACTTTGATCTTTCCAAAGGAAAATAAAAGAGACTATGACGAGATAGATGACTATTTGAAAAAAGGTCTGAAAGTACATTTTGTAAGTGATTATAAAGAGGTTTTTAACATTGCTTTTCCAAAAAGAAAGTCTAAAAAAGTGCGTAAATAAATCTGATTTACCAGGTTTATGTGATAAGTTGCGCAAAGAAGGTAAAACAATTGGAACGATCAATGGATCATTTGATCTTGTTCATGCTGGTCATCTTCAAATATTATTTGAAGCAAGTAGACAGGCAGATATATTTATTGTCGCTTTAAATTCTGATGAGTCAATTAAGCAATATAAAAGTCCTAAAAGGCCGATTATTCCTTTAGAATATCGAATGCAGATGCTTTCAGCTTTTTATTTTGTTGATTATGTTACAAGCTTTGATGAAACAGAACCTATGGATATTTTATCGTTAATTAAACCTGATGTTCATAGCAATGGATCTGAGTATGGGCAAGATTGTATAGAAAGAGAAGAAGTTGAAAAGCATGGAGGAAAAATTCATGTTGTAGATCTTATTGAAGGTCTTTCAACAAGTAAAATTATAGAGAAGATATTAGATGCGTATCATAGCAAGGTTTGAGGATTTATCCTTAGCAGAAAAGTTTTCTGCGTTTTTAGACAGCGAAGGAATTGACAATAGTATTGATACTAATTTCAATTTGCAAAGTGAAAAAACAGAAGCTTCTGTTTGGGTTCATGATGAAGATGAGCTAAAAAAAGCTGAAAACTTTTTCCAAGAGTTTTTACAAAACCCCAATGACCCTGTTTATAATGTGGCACCTAAAGTTCCACAGCCGGTTACTCCAGAGCCAAACGAGCAAAATCAAGAAATAAATGCGCAAGATCATCAAAGAGTAGAAAGACCAAAAGAAAAAATGGCAGTGACCCTTTTTTTTCTATTTCTTTGTGTTGTGATTTTTATAATATCTTCAATGCAAAGTTTTAAAGTTCCTAAAGGAACAGAAAATTTGCCAACGCCAATTCAGTTATCTATGCTTTATGATGTTCCTCAAAAGCTTGATATTCTCAAAACCTATTTAGAAAGTAAAGGTGACAACTTATATGTAACTTTAGATGACCTATCTCAAGAAGATAAGGTTGAAGTAGCTAAAATTTTACAAATGCCGATGTGGAAAGGATATTATTCTTTTTTACTTCCAAAAAAAGAAGACGGTAACCTTTTATCAGCGCCTCCTTTTTATAAAATAAGACAAGGTCAAGTTTGGCGAGTTTTTACACCAGCTCTTTTACACGGGGGGCTTTTACACATCCTTTTTAATATGTTGTGGCTTTGGGTTCTTGGAAAACAGGTAGAAAGAAGGCTTTCTATTGTAAAGTCTGTATTATTAATTTTAATTCTAGGTGTAGTGTCTAATACGGCGCAATATTTAGTTAGTGGTCCTTACTTTTTAGGGTTTTCAGGAATTATCTTAGGGCTAGCTGGTTTTATCTGGTCTAGACAAAAAGTAGCTCCTTGGGAAGGGCATCTAATACCACCATCAACATTTATGTTTTTAGCTTTTTTTGTATTGGCACTAGTGGGTTACCAAGTACTTGCATTTATTTTACAACTTTTTAATATCGCTTCTTTACCTGGTATGATTGCAAATACTGCGCATGTTGTAGGAGCTATAACAGGAATAGTTCTTGGTAGGCTTTCTTTCTTTGCTTGGAGGCCACGTGAGCGATAAAGATCTAATTATATTAGGTTGTTCATCACAACAGCCAACCCGTAGAAGAAATCATGGGGCTTATTTATTTCGTTGGAATGAGCAAGGTTTGCTTTTTGATCCAGGCGAAGGAACTCAAAGGCAGTTTATCTTTGCTGATATAGCGCCACCAGTAGTAAATAGAATCTTTGTAAGTCATTTTCATGGAGATCATTGTCTTGGTCTAGGCTCTATGTTAATGAGATTAAACTTAGATAATGTTACCCATCCTATTCACTGTTATTATCCAGCATCTGGGAAAAAATATTTTGATAGACTGCGTTATGGAACAATTTATCATGAACGTATTCATGTTATTGAGCATCCAGTTGAAGAAGAAGGGGTTGTTCATGTAGATGATACATTTACAATTGAAGCTAAATTCTTAGATCATGGGTTGGATAACATTGGTTGGAGAATTACTGAAAAAGATCAAACAAAGTTTATAAAAGAAAAGCTTCAAGAGTTTGGAGTTAGAGGGCCTTTAGTTAGAAAACTTGAAGAAGAAAAGTCAATTACTATTGATGGTAAGAAGATAAACCTTGATCAAGTAAGTTATATAAGAAAAGGGGAGTCTATAGCTGTTGTTATTGATACAAGGCCTTGTGAAAATGCAGTTGATCTAGCAAAAGATTCAACAATGTTTCTAACTGAAAGTACGTATCTAGACAGTGAAAAACACCTAGCTGAAAAATATAAACATATGACTGCTACTGAAGCTGCGACAATTGCACGAAAAGCAAATGTTAAAAAGCTTATCCTTACTCATTTTTCTGCTAGATATAAAGACTTAAAACCTTTCGAAGATGAAGCAAGGTCTATCTTTGAAAATACTGTTGTTGCTGATGATTTAAAAAGGTTTTCATTTCCTAAAAACACCTAATTTCTTATCTAAAAACCCAGCTAGCTTGATTTTCTTTAAGGGTAAGAGTAGATGAACCAAGTTTGTAGCTGGTCTCATTTGTTATTTTCCTGTTCAATGAAATTTCTATATTTGAGATTTTAATAGCATCTATATTCTTATGCAGAAAAACCATCTTTAATTCACAGTTGTAAAGGGTAGTGCGTTCTTTTTCTTGATTAATTTTGAATCCAAGTTCAATAAGCAACTTACTTAGTTTTTCAATTGTACAAAGGGGAGATGAAAAGGTGATTTCTACAACATCTTTAAATAACTTTTCTTTTTGGTAAGAAACTGCATTACATGCTTCATTGTAAAACTTGCGACTTACTTGATCTTTTGCTTTTGTGTTTGTACAGTGAGAAATATAATCTGGATGATATGCCATTATCCATGTGATAAAATTTTCATTATCAAAGTTTGTTTTTGGTGATCTGTATTTAAACCACGGAATCACACTCTTTTCTACTTTTTTTTCAAATAGATTAGGCTTGCTCCAATTTAAAGATAGTCTGTTAAGATGTTCTAAGCGATCAACGCTAAAACAAAGGCCGGTGTTTTTAATGCCACTTTTATGAAGGGCTTTTTCATTTTCAAGGTTAAAAAATTCAAGATAGGTGTTTTTTCCCGTTAGGTAAATACCTGTCCAGCTATAGGTGGTTTTTGAATGAGTTTTTTCTTTAAGATTGCAAAACTCTTCTTGAAGAAATAAAGAGCTTTTTATTGCTTTATAAGTTTCATCATCAAGCATTGAATATAAATGGTTAAAATAAGCCGTTTCGTTAGATGCTTGATCAATCATGTTTTACAACTTTCTTAAAAATTCCTGCCGATAGAAGGAGTCTGTTCTAAACTTTCCTTTTAATAGAGATGTTTCTGTTTCACTTTGCTTGTCTTGAGCTCCTCTCATAGAAACAGAAAAGTGTTTTACTCGTGTGTATACTGCAATGTCTTCAGTTCCTAGGATTGTTTTTAGTGAGTCTGCGATTTGTGCTGTTAATCTTTCTTGTAGTTGTGGTTTTTTACAATGAAACTGGACAATACGATTAATTTTTGAAAAGCCGATTACCTTTCTTTGTGGTAAATATGAGATATGACAATATCCTGTCATGGGTGTTAAGTCATGTTCACAAAAGCTAACAATTTCAATATCTTTAATAGATATTAGCTGATCATTTTCTCTCAATGAGCTGTCTTCTACAAAACACATGGAAGGAAAGTTACAAGGATTTAAACCTGAAAAGATCTCTTTTACATACATTTTTGCTAAACGGTAAGATGTATGAGCTATAGAATCGTTTTCTAAATCTAGTCCTAGAGTTTGTAAAATCTGTCTAAAATGAGGTTCTATTTTTGCAATCTTTTCTTCGTCTGTTAAAGAAAAAGCTCTTTTAGAAATTGGAGTTGGAAAATGAGTAAGAGCAGCTTGCTTAATGACCTTTGGACTAAGTCCAAGTAATGGAATATCTTCTGGATCGTGAAGAGTATCTTCTAGCTCAAATGTTATTTCAGGCATGAATAAGCTCTTTTTTTAGAAGTTGACTTTGGTGGTGAGAGTTTACAATAGAAAATGCACAGGCAACGTTAATAGAGTTTTTAATTCCAGAAAGAGGAATTTCTACAATATAGTCTGCATATTCTAATGCTTCATCAGAAACCCCATACTCTTCATTTCCCATTACTAGTGTAAAAGTATCTGGAAACACAAAATCATAAAGGGGAATAGCACTATCACTTGTATCTACAACAATTATAGGTTTTGGTAGTGAATCTAATTTTGTACCTTGGTAACAAGGGATAACATCAGATGTTCCCATAGAGATTTTTTGCACTTTTGGATGATCAGTAAATGGAGTTTTTTTTGCAAAATGCACAGAGCCATATCTAAAAGCTTCTACTGTGCGTAGTATACTTCCAACATTGTACGCAGAGCGTATATTATCTAAATATACTGCGCATGGACCAAACTCTCTTTTAGCTTTTCCATCTCCAGTTCTTATTGAAGGAAGAAGGTTGTGCTCTTTTAAGTTGATTTCAGCTTTTTTTAAATACTCATGATATTGATTCGATAGCTTTTTTAAGTCTGTTTCGAAATATGGGTCTAACTGCATCCATTGAAGGTATTCATTGTGCTTATCAACAAACTCTTTTGGGTCTTGTTGATTTAATATAGCTTCATAAATTTCTCTTAACGATAGGGCTAAGCGTTTATGTTGCTGTAGAAGATTGAGTTTTAAAAATTTTCTTTTTGTAAACGGAGCTATCATGAGTTTTGTTTAGCAAAATATTCTTCTAGTGTTCCATTGAAAAACTGTGGTGTTCCATTTTCAAAGGCAATCAATTTCTTTGCCGATTTTGATACAAGATCTTGGTCGTGAGCTGCAAAGATCACTGTTCCTTTAAACTCGTTAAGTCCCCATGCAAGAGCACTTACAGCTTCTAAGTCTAAGTGGTTGTTTGGTTCATCTAAAACCAATACATTTGGTTGTCTTATCATAAAAGAAGCTAAAATTAATCTAGCAGATTCTCCTCCAGATAAGTTTTTAACAAGCTTAAATGCATCATCCCCACCAAATAACATTTTACCTAATGCAGATCGAATCTCTTGATCGTAAAGACCTTGCTTTTGAGTTTTTAAATAATCAACAAGGTTCATATCACCATATTTTTCCAAGATATCTTTATGATCTTGAGAAAAGTAAGCAATATCAACATTATGACCAATTTCAACGGAACCGCTATCAGGCTCAACTTCACCTACTAATAGTTTTAAAAGGGTACTTTTACCCTGGCCATTGTTTCCGATAACCGCAATTTTGTCTCCACGTAGAACTTCAAATGTAAAGTCTTTTATCACAGGATGGTCATACGCTTTGCTAATGTTCTTAACATCAAAGATTCTTTGCCCTGGTTTTACATCAGTTGGTACAAATCTTATATAAGGTCTTTGTACATTAGATTTTTTAAGCTCTTCTGGTTGAAGTTTTTCAATTTCTTTTTTTCTTGATTGTACCTGCGAAGCTCTAGATCCAGCGCTGAATTTTGCAACAAATTCTTTTAATTGAGCGATTTTCTTCTCTTTAGCTTTTACTTCTTCTACTTGTCTTGAATAAGCAGAAGTTTTCATGCCAATCATATCATCATAATTTCCTGGATAGGTGATAATAGTGTCATAGTCAATATCGGCAATTGCAGTTGCAACAGCATTTAAAAAGTGTCTATCATGGGAAATTACTATCAATGTGCCCTTATAGTTATGTAAAAACTCTTCTAACCAACGGATAGATTTTAAATCTAAATGGTTTGTTGGCTCATCTAATAACAAAGCATCAGGGTTTCCAAAAAGAGATTGACAAAGTAGAACTTTAAACTGCTGATCTGTTGGCAGTTGGTTCATCTTTTTTTCGTAAAATTCTGAATCAATACCCATTCCTTCTAGTAAAATTTCAGCATCAGATTCTGCTGAATAACCATCTTCCTCTGCAATGGTCTCTTCAATATCACCAAGTCTCATCCCTATTTCATCTGTCATTTCCTGTTCGTAAAGACGGTCTCTTTCTTCTAATACTTCCCAAAGCTTTGTGTTACCCATAACCACAACATCAATTACCTTGCAGTCTGAAAACTCTTCAATATTCTGCTTTAAAAAACCTACTTTCTCAGGAAGGACTACTTGACCAGAAGTAGGTTCTTCTATACCCATAATGATTTTCATTAGTGTAGATTTACCAGCTCCATTAGGACCTGTAAGTCCATATCTTTCTCCACTTTTAAAACTAGCGCAGACTTCATCAAAGAGAGTTCTTGTTGGGATTTTTTTTGAGATTTTTTCTAAAACGATCATAATTTCTTCTTTTTTTTATAAAAGATTTTATCAGATGTTTGTAGAGAAAACAAGTTTGATTTTTTAAAAATAATTTCTTTGCAAAAAATTAATATAGATATCTCTTTCTATTATCTTCCTTTTAGAAATCTTATTTATTATTGAGAGATAAAGTGCTTTGATGTATCTAAAGAAATATACATAGGTTTATTTTGATTCGATTTATTAAAATGATAACTACTTTTCAAACTATATTTAATTTTTCACTTTTGTATGCAGCTACAGAATTACCAAGTATAGTTAACTACAACATAAACACTTCAACAAATGACTATATTGTAAATGTCAACTCTCCAGTGACCATAGATAACCCCTATTATATAAGGATTGATAGTGGAGGGACTTTACAAGTCTATTCATCTAAAATACTTACAAATCAAGGTTACATTCAAGCATTAAGCGGTGGTGAGTTGATTAACTATGTTGCACAGGAAGACATCAAGAAGCATTAGACTTATGTCATACCATGTTAGCTAAGCATGATTTGCCACAAGAGTTAAGAAATCTTGTAGAACGAGAAAGAGCCCAACTTGCAATGCTTACAAAAAAAGATAAAAACTCTTCAGATCTTTGGCTTGTAACAATGACAAAAGCTGGTACACATATGATGACAAAGTTTTTGCGGTTATTAACAGCAAACAACGAACAAGAATATAACTATGTTAAAGAAACTAGTGATGATTATAGAGCTGGTCTTGTAATTGCAAATACCCCAAAACATTGTGTGAAATTTGGTCATCTTCATTATCAGAAAGAAGATTATCAATACCATCAGTTATATAATCAGAAAAAGATTCTTTTAGTCAGAGATCCGAGAGATATTTTAGTTTCAGGTTCTCATTTTATTCCAAAGATATTTGAGCTTTCAAATCAAAACTCTCCACCTCCATGGGCAGTTGATTATGTAACTACTGCAGGGCCATTTTTAGAAAGGTATGCAAAGCTTCCTTTAGACGAAAGGTTGACTTGTATGATTACACAAAAAGTTCCAGATAAGCTGTTAGAGTTTACCCCGCTTTACTATCAGGAAGATACTTCAAAATTTATTCCTCCTTTTGATTTTGCAAAACAAATTCATGCAGCTGCAGATTTTATGAGTTCTCCTGATACGCTTGTGATCCGATTTGAAGATTTAATAGGTCCAAAAGGTGGTGGGTCAATTGAAGCTCAGAAAAAATGTTTTGAAAAAATCGCAAGATTTGTAGGTGCTTATTATAACAATGATATGTATGAAAAGCTGTCTGGAGATCTTTATGGTGGTAGCTTTACTTTTAGAAAAGGTTCTAAAAATTCTTGGAAAACAAGCTTTTCAGAGAAAAATATCAAGCTATTTGAAAAACACTTTGGTAAAGATTTAGTTCAAATGGGGTACTCGGAAAAAGAGCTATCTTCTTTAAAAAAGGCTATGTAATTAAACTTCCTATCTATTAGGATCGCTTTTAAATAAACCTTGGATAGGCTTTGGACAAGTGTTTTATCAACTTATAAATCAAGTTTGCATTACGCAATCACATTGGTTGAATTAGACTCAAAAGAAAAGAAGTATGTTCGTTTTCTTTTTCAAGTCTTAGCGGGACATATTTTTAATTTTTCTCAGAAGAATAAAACAGCACCAAAAGAGCTGTTTCTTTTGTCAAAAGATCTAGAAAGTCAATATGCAAAAAGCTGTTCAATTACAAAAGAGCAAATAGATCGAATTAAAACTTTAGCTGATCAATTATTAGAGATTTCATAAGATAAAGAAAAAAGAGGCTGTTTTGGATTGCTTAGAAGCGATAAAAAGATACATTGCGTATTTAACTCATATTAAAAGAGCTTCGGAACATACCATAAGAGGGTATCAAACTGACTTAGATCTCTTTACTGAGTTTTTACAAGATCACAAGTACTCTCTTTTGCTTTCAGAAATTGATCGGGTGAAAATTAGACTGTTTTTATCTCACTTATATGAGCAAAAAAAAAGTAAAACAACAATTCAAAGGAGAACTAGTTCTCTACGATCCTTTTTTAATCATTTGATTAAAGAAAAAATCATCACTTCTTCTCCTATGTCAGGGATTGATTCACCCCGAAGGCAAAAAAAGCTTCCTGTTTTTTTAGAGTATTCACAAGTAGAAGTTTTATTTTCTCAACCAGATACCTCTTCCTATCTTGGCCAAAGAGATAGAGCAATTATGGAGCTTTTTTACTCTTCTGGCATAAGACTTTCTGAGCTTGTATCACTTAATAAAACCGAGTTTGATCCGGTAAATAATTTGATTAAGGTGATGGGAAAAAGAAAAAAAGAAAGGGTTTGTCCGATAACTGATACTGCAAGTTACTGGATTCATACCTACCTAGAAAACCCAGAAAGAATTTTAGATACAAAAGAACATAAAGCTGAAAGAGATTCGAATGCGATATTTTTAAATAAATGGGGAACAAGGCTTACAACTCGTTCAATAGATCGCTTTTTTGAAAAATATAGAAAAGCTTGTGGGTTTTCTGAAAAAATTACTCCACACGTAATTCGGCATACAATTGCAACACACTTACTTGAAGGGGGGATGGATTTAAAAACCATTCAAAATCTTTTAGGGCATTCAAGTTTGTCTACTACAACTATCTATACTCATGTATCTACAAAACTAAAAAGAGAAACCTATGATAAAGCTCATCCAAGAGCAAAGTGAGGATTTATGTCTAAATATTATATTGCAACAGGATTAGAAAATATAAAAACCCATAATAAGGTTAGAGATGAGCTAGCATCTTTGGGGCATGCCATAACTTATGACTGGACTACACATGGAAATGTTAGAGAAGAAGGAATACCTCGCTTAAAACAAGTTTGTGTAAATGATCTTAAGGGAGTTTTAGAAGCTGACTTTGTAGTCGTTATCTTACCTGGTGGGAAAGGAACACATACAGAGCTTGGGTATGCAATAGGGCTAAACAAAAACATTTATATCTACTCTGAAGATCCAGAGGTGTTCTTACCTACTCAGAAAACCTGTTGTTTTTATCATCATGAAAATGTGCAAACATTTTCATCTCTAGATCTTCTGTATTCTACCTTAGATTCTATTCTTCAAAATGTATAAACCGTGCAAAACCAAGATGCTAGTCTTAGTTTTGCACCAAATTGTATCTTGAATTTGCAGAAAAACTAGGATTCCAAAGGATAATTCCTTTGGGGGAGTTTGAGGCAGAGCCTCAAGAGTAAAAAAATCGAGTTTCTTCTTCAAATATGTAATATTAGGTAGTACTTTTATATTGCCAGATTGTTAATTGTGAGCTGAGATGATCCTTTTGATGGAATTTATGGTAGTGCCTCAAAAAAGATCGGGAAAGAAGTAAGCCAGATTTTATTGGTAAAAGGTTTGGTGTAGTTGATATATATCGCTGATTATTAATTTAAAATAAAGTTTTAGTAAGAACACGGAAGCGCTTGACTTCCGTGTGCTTCCGTGTTAATTTCCTAGCTTAAAAGGATTTTTATGATAGAAGATTTTTTGATTAGGAATGAAGGAAAGACCCTTGAATTTAAGGAAAACACAAAGAATCTCAAGAGTATTCTAAAAACAGTTGTTGCCTTTGCAAATACTTCTGGTGGTACTATCGTTATAGGAGTTCAAGATAAAACAAAAGAAGTTGTAGGTGTTCTAGATCCATTAGAAGACGAAGAAAAATTAGCTAATGCAATTTCAGACAGTATTGAGCCTTTGATTATGCCAGTAATTGAGATCTGTGTATTTAGAAATAAGCAATTACTAATTATTAGAGTGCCGCATCTTCCTGGTCCCTATCATTTGAATAAAAAAGGAGAAAGTGCTGATGTTTATGTGAGATTTGGTTCAACTAATCGTCTAGCAGATACTGAAGCTATCCATTCATTAAAGTTATTAGCCGCTAATAAGACATACGATGAATTACCATCATTTAAGGGAGCGGTTAATGAGGAATATCTAAGATTAGTCTTTCAAAATGTTGGTAAGGGGCCTACCAAAAAGCAATGTAATATGCTTGGAATATATACGGATCATTTTGGTAAAGTGATGCCTACAATAGGTGGTATTTTGCTGTTTTGTGATGAACATGCATATATTTACCCTGATTCAATGATTAGATGCGCTTGTTTTGAAGGAAGGACCAAAGAAAAAATCATTGATTATGTTGATCTATATACACCTTTGCCTTCTGCTGTAGAGGAAATAATTAATTTTATAAAAAAGAATACACGTAGAGAAGCACAAATTGGTTCAATTAGAAGGGCTGAAGTTTTGGAATATCCACCACAGGCTATTCGAGAAATAGTAATAAATGCTTTAGTTCATGCTGATTATTCAATGAAAGGAAGTCACATTCAAGTAGCAATTTTTAGTGATAGAATTGAAATCACAAATCCTGGTTGTTTGCCTTATGGTCAGACTATGAAGAAAGCTTTGTCGGGATATTCTCGTTTGAGAAATCATGTTATTGGTCGAGTTTTTAGAGAATTAGAATTGATCGAACAGTGGGGATCGGGTCTTAAAAGAATAAAAGAGGTCTGTCGAAAGAGAGGGTTGAAAGATCCACTTTTTCAAGAAGAGGGAAATCATTTTCGTTCTACTATTTATTCTATAAAAACAAACCGAACAGATTTAGCTTCATATGAACAAAAACTAGTCGATTATCTTCACAAACACAAATCTGCTCAAACTCAACAGGTTGCTAAATTATGGAATATAACTGATAGAGCAGCTAGAGCAAGACTTTCCAAGATGATACAAGAGGGAATTGTAGTCAGAATATCAACTTCTCCTAAAGATCCTTTGGCTGTATTTGCTTTACAGGAAGAACTATAAAAGTTGGATCTAAAAAAAGATCGGGAAAGAAGTAAGCCGGATTCTGTCACCCGAAGGTGGGCAATCATTCCTCTAGAAAAGCTGTTGCCAGCTTTTTCAAGCGATTAATAAGAGTTTTTAAGTATTGAAGATTACTAAAACTCTGATCTTGCTTTGGATAGGGTTTATAGTTTCTTTTGTCTCCAAAAGAAAACCGGTTCTTAAAACCGGTATTTTCATGCTGTCTAGAATGAACTAGCGCGATATTTTCTGTTACACTTTCCGTAGCTTTGCAGCCCCCAGTTTTTCACTGGTATCCTCTTCAATAAAGTCCAGACTTTCCTCTTTTTGACTAATCTGAAAGATCTCAAAAAGCGATTGCCTTTCTTTCCCGAAAAATATTTTATGTAGTTGCTGCGGCTCTTCTTCTGCGGCGTCTTGTTTTAACACCTTCGCCTTCTGTGATTTCACCTTCTTGCCAGAAGTGAATACGAGAGCAATGCTCACAGAAAATTAGCCTTTCAGCTTTTCTTACCATGTTTTCATGCTGAGCAGTTAAAGAGATATGACAACCAGAACAAGTTCTGTTTTCTAATGGTACGATTACTCGGTCTTTTTTGTTCTTTAAAAGTTTGTCATATACTTTTAAATAATCAGGGTTAGCTGTCTTAGCTAGAGCTTCTCTTCTTTCTAAAAGCTCTTTGCCTTCGTTGTTGATCAGTCTAATGCCGTTAGCAATCTCTTCTTCTAAAGCTTTAGAGCTTTCTTCTGAAGCTTTTAAGCTTTCAGCAATTTTATTTAAGATCTCTTCTTCAAGATTTTTCTTGTCGATAAGATCTGATGCTTTTGTTTCAGATTGAGAGCGCTTTCTTTCACTTTCATTCATTTCACGAGTAATAGCATTAAAATCTTCAACTTTTTTAACAGTGCTTTGCTGCTCTTCAAGCTTTTTGATTTTTTCTCTCATCGTCTCGATGTTTGCTTCTTCCTCAGTAATTTCTTGAGAAAGCTGGAAAATTTCTTTTTTCTTCTCAGAAAGCTGATTTTCTAGGTCTTTTCTAAGGTTCCAGATGGTTGCAAGCTCTTTATTTCTCTCGATTTTCAGTCTCATCAAGCGGAGCATTTTCATATCTAATTCTTGAATTTCTAAAATAACTTTTAAATCTGCTAACATATTTCCTTCTGGTATATGGTTAAAAAAGACTTTTAGGACTATTTTAGCTAATTAGCTTCTAATCTTCAAGACTTTTGCTAAAAACATTGTCTAATGGTCAAAAGCAAAAAATTAATTTGAATTTTTTAGCTTGAAAAACACTTGTTTTAGAAGAATTCAATAGCTGCTTTTTAATCTCATGACTATACTCAAAACAAAAAAGGGGTGGCTTTATGGGATACTTAAAAAATTATTTAAAAGATAACGAACACTACTCAGAAGCGGCGATTGCCTACCTTGCAAGTTTAGATCAAATAGAAAAAACCTGTCCGGTTGTCTCGCAAAGTATTATTGATGAGCTTACAGATCAAAGATCCCATTTAAAACTTATCGCATCTGAAAACTATAGTTCCTATGCTGTCCAACTTGCTATGGGAAACCTTTTTACAGATAAATATAGTGAAGGGGTATCACATAAAAGATTTTATGCAGGCTGTGAAAATGTAGATACTGTGGAGTCTTACGCAGTTGAAAAAGCAAAAAAAATCTTTAATGCAGATCATGCATATGTGCAACCACATTCAGGCGCAGATGCTAATATGGTTGCATTGTTTGCGATTCTTACCCATAGAATTCAAGATAAAGAATTAGAAAAATTAGATAAACCATTAGAAAGGCTAACGTCTGAAGAATATGAGTCATTAAGACAAATTGTAATGGGGCAAAAGATCATGGGGATGAGCCTTTCATCAGGTGGTCACTTAACTCATGGTTATAGACACAATATGTCTTCAAAAATCATGCATTCAGTTTCTTATGATGTTGATCCAGAAACAGGCCTATTAGATTACAAAGCTTTACAAGAACAAGTCAAACAAGAAAAACCTCTTGTTATTATCGCAGGATACTCTGCATATCCAAGGCTTTTAGACTTTGCTAAAATGAGAGAAATTGCAGATAGCGTAAATGCAACTCTTATGGTTGATATGGCTCACTTTGCAGGTCTTGTTGCAGGTAAAGCATTAACAGGAAATTATGATCCAGTTCCTTTTGCAGATATAGTTACTTCAACAACTCACAAAACTTTAAGAGGTCCTAGAGGAGGACTTATTCTTTGCTCCAAAGAATATAAAGAGGTTGTTGATAAAGGGTGCCCGAGTGTTTTAGGTGGGCCTATGCCACATGTTATGGCTGCAAAAGCAATCGCTTTTGAAGAAGCGGACACTAAAGAGTTTCAAGACTATGCAAAAAAAATTATTGAAAACTCACAGGCTATGGCAGAAACCTTTGTAAAAAATGGTATCGAAGTTGTTACAGGTGGAACAGATAACCATCTTTTATTGGTAAATGTTTCTAAAAGTTTTGGTATTACAGGAAGACAAGCGGAAAAAGTTTTAAGAGAAGCTAGACTAACTGTTAATAGAAACGCTGTACCCAAAGATCATGAAGGACCTTGGTATACTTCTGGTATTCGATTAGGTACTCCAGCACTAACAACGTTAGGAATGGGTGTTGATGAAATGAAAGAAATTGCTCATATCATAATTGACTTACTAAAGAATACAAAAAGGGGAACGAACCCAAAAACAGGAAAAGAATCAAAAGCTAATTATCTTGTTGATGAAAATACTTTAGAAGATTCTAAACAAAGAGTATGGGATGTGCTTTCTCACTTTCCATTATACCCTGAAATTATTTTGCCTAACGCTGTTGGAACCTTACCTCAAACTCCTTCAAGAACAAGTAGATAATAGGTTATATGATGTCAGTAAAATCAGTTGAAGTCCCAAAAATTGGTGTAGGTGTTTTAGTTGTTGACGAAGGTAAAGTTCTTCTTGGTAGACGAAAAAATTCACATGGGCAAGGGATGTGGGCGCCACCAGGTGGTCATTTAGAATTTGGAGAAAGCGTTTTAGATTGTGCCAAAAGAGAACTGTTAGAAGAAACAGGATTAAAAGTTCTTTCAGCGAATGTGGGTCCTTGGGTTGAAAATGTAATGGAACAAGAAAAGAAACACTATGTTTCTTTTTTTGTTCTAGTAGAAGAATATCAAGGGAAGGTGCAACTTTTAGAGCCAGAAAAGTGTGAAGAGTGGGCTTGGTTTGATTGGGAAAATCTTCCTTCCCCACTATTTCCTTCTATAGAAACATTTGTTGCACAAATGTTTGGGCAGGAAGATATAGTCAGATGAGAATGTTAGCTATCATCTTAAGTGTCTTTGTAAATCTATTAGCTGTTGAAGTAGAAGTTTTTAATGTGAATATTAAAAACCAAGGAACGGTTGCAAAAGTTTTTCCAGGGGAAACTTTTGGAGTATGTGCAGAGTATGAGTTTACAGATTTAGTTGAAAAAGGAGAGCAACTTCAACTTGTTTTAGGAATTGAAGGCATTGGAGGGCAAGTGTGTTTAGCCAATGGCTTAATTGGATGGGATCATAAGTTTTATGATCACTACAGCCTGTATTACTGTCAGGAAAAAGTTGATATTACTAAAAAAACAGTACGCATAGCAATGCTAGCTCCTCAAAAACCAGGTCGATATGAAATATCTATTGGAAAATTTTTTGAAAAACTACCAGATCAGGCTATAGCTCAATGGGCTAAAACTCAAAGTTATAAAATAGGAAAGATTATTGTTGAAGAATCTCAGACTTTTGTAGAAAAGTGAATTGAGATATGATATAGACAAAATAATAGTGTTTAAATAGGCGGAATATGGACAAGGAACATTTTGTAAAAGTTGATGATTTAATAGATAAAACCCTTTTAGAAAAAAGAAGAGTATTTCTTTCTGATCAAGTAGATCAAGATAGTACGAAAGATGTGATTCGTAAGCTTCTTTACTTAGAGTGGCAAGATCCAGGGAAACCTATTTTATTTATGATCAATTCCCCAGGTGGTTCTGTGGATGCAGGTTTTGCAGTTTGGGATACAATTCAACTTATCTCAAGTCCAGTAACAACTCTTGTTACAGGTCTTGCAGCTTCAATGGGATCGCTACTTTCTTTAAGTGCAGCTCCTGGAAAAAGATATGCTACAGAAAACTCTCGTATTATGATTCACCAACCATTAATTGGTGGTGTAATTAAAGGTCAGGCAACAGACTTAGAGATACAAGCAGAAGAGATGTTAAAAACAAGACAAGTGATTGTAGACATCTACTCTAAATCTTCTGGTAAAGATCCAGAGATTATTGCAAAAGCGATAGATAGAGATAACTGGATGACAGCAGACGAAGCACTAGAATTTAATCTTCTAGATAAGATCATTAAAACACCTAAAGATTTAGAATCAGTTCTTGCTTAAAGAATTTTCAAAATATCATGGTAGAGGAAATGACTTTATTTTGATCGATGATCGAAATCAATCATTTCCTCTTTCTCATTTAACTGTAAAAAGCCTTTGTCAAAGACATTTTGGTATTGGTGCTGATGGTCTTATTTTACTTCAAGAGTCTGAAAAAGCAGATATTCTTATGAGAATATTTAATTCTGATGGCCATGAAGCTAAAAGTTGTGGAAACGGTTTACTTTGTCTTTTAACTTATGCAAAAGATCAAAAGATCATAGATAAAAAAAACATTTCAATAGAAACATATGATCGGATTGTTTTCGCTTCAAAAGAGGAAGACAAGTACTTAATTGATATGGGAAAAGCAAAGAATCAAAAGATGAATCATCAAATAACAATAGATGATAAACAACTTCTTTGTCATCTAGTTGATACTGGAGTTCAACATGCAGTTGTGTTTGTAGATGATTTAACAAAAGTAGATATCGTGAACATGGGTAAAAAAATTCGTTTGCATAAAGACTTTTTGCCAGAGGGAGTAAATGTTAATTTTGTAGAGAAAATAAATACACATTGCAATGTGAGGACATTTGAAAAGGGTGTTGAAAATCAAACGTTTGCATGTGGTACAGGTGCTTGCGCAGTTGGTGTGATGGTATCTAATCTTTACAAGGAAGATAGACAAAAGATTGTTTTTGAAAAGGGTCAATTAGATATTTTAATATCAAATGACGTAGTAAAGATGAAAGGAGATGCTACTTTTGTTTATTCTGGAAAAGTTCATTTAAAATGAAGGAAAACCCTAAATAAAAAAATCAATCCTTTTAGAAAAAGCCATCTATCGTATAATCCAAAAGATTAGGCCTAGGTAGACCCATGGCGGATTTTGTAGATACTTATAAACTTAAAGCAGAAAAACTTGTTCAAGAAAAAAAGGTTCAAGACCTAATTTTCTCTGAAGGCACGTATCAAATTAAAGTTATTAACAGTGATGAGTACTGGCCTTTATTACAAGTTGGAGAAGAAGGGCAGATCAATGACTTTCTTTGTGGATGTGAAAATTCAGAAAATGGATGTGTTCACTCTACAGCTGCTTATCTAAAAATCATGCAAAAAGGCACTCCTTTGCATGTGCTTTTTAGAAACTCTTTTTTTAATGAACTTTTTAAAATCATAGCACAAAGACAAGGGTTTGATCCTGATTTTTTAGAGAAAAAAGAAGGGGAGTATCAGGCATTTTCAAAAACCAAAAAAAAGCTCATTGAAATAAAGCCCTTAGATGAAAAAACTAAAAAGGCTTTAAAGCAGATCATAGAAGAAAGAGAAGAGGAAACGGAAGAAAACTCTTTAAAATTTTCAAATCTAAGTATCGAAGAGATGGCAGCTTATAAAGAGGGTAAGCCTTCTTTTACTCTTTCTTACGAGCTATCATTTTTAAAAGATTTGGCAAAGTGGCTGTTTTTAGAAAGTCTTGATGGGAATAAGTTTACAATAGCCTTTACAGATGATGAAAAAAATATTCCTACTCATATAAAAATTTCATCTTCATTTATTGAAATGAATTTTTATATAGCAGAAACCTATTTACCAGAGTTAATTCCAACCCTTGCAAATATAGACTCTAATTTAAAAGTATTTGAACCTACAGAAGATCTAATACAGAAAATTATTTATGAAGATGAAACTAAAACTCTTACAGTAATCGGGCATGAAAAGCAAAATGGAAGTAAGCTTGGTGATGGAATTGAAGTAGGCCCATGGATTTATAAAAAAGGAGAGGGGTTTTATCCTAAAAAACCAGAACCTTTATTAGAAAATCCGATTATTGAATATGAAAAAATTCCAGAGGTTTTATCTGAATACACTCCTCAAGTTGAAAAGCATTTAGATGGAATTAAGCTTTTTACCGATCCTGTAAAAGTTCAGTACCATTTATTTTTTGATGAGAAAAATGATCTTCACATCACTCCATATTTTTTCACTTTAGAAGATTTAGAAGATCAAGAATCATGGATACAATACCCATGGGTATATTTACCGAAAAAAGGATTTTTTCAAATCAGTGAGCCTCTTATAAAAGAAACAAAGATTCAAAGAGATGATGTTGCAAGTTTTATTGATCATCACAAAGGCTTTTTATCTGATTTTTCTGGCTTTGAAGTTCATACAACAACTCTCGAGACAAAAATCGTTCATCACTTGGATGAAGAGAGGAATTTACATTTTTCTTCAAGACTACTTTTAGAAGAGGGATTTGGATCGGTTATTGATCTTGGAAGGTATGTTTATGTAAAAGGTGAAGGTTTTTATCAGAAAACGGATAAGTCACCATCATTTTTCGAAGGAAAAAAGATGGTACTTAAACAAAAAGAGATCGCTCCATTTATTAAAACGAACCTAGAAGATCTCAAGCAAATTGAAGGGTTTTTTACCAGTATCTGCCCAATCGAACAGATGACGCTAGAGTTAAGGTTAAAAGAAGGAGATCAAATTGAATTGACTCCTGTAATTGAATACCACCCGCCTTATAGCCCTAAAAATGTTTTTTTCTTTGATCCTTATCTATATGTAGATGGAGAAGGGTTTTATATATTACCTCCTGCTATGCAGTTGCCAGAAAAGTATCGTCAAAAAAGATTACTTACAGAAGAAGAGCAGGCCTTCTTTTTAAATTTTGAACTAGAGTCCATTCGATCTTCTATAAGTTATATGGATAGAAGGTTAAGACAGCCAATAGATTTACATTTGGAAGTTTCTTCTATTAGCAAAGTAAATAGAGGCTGGCAAGTTGATCTTTCTTATGTGTCTGCAGTTGGAAAAGAAAATGCATACTTCGTTTATACACAAATTGACGACGGTAAAAAGTTTTTCTTTTCAAATGCAGGGCTTTTATCATTACAAGATCTAAGGTTTTCTTGGGTAAGAAGACTTGAAAAAGAGCAGGTTGTAGGCGAGCATTTTATTTTTTCTACAATTCAATGGATTTACTTGTGTCTATTTGAAAATATTTTACCTCCAGAAGGGGATGCTAAAAAATATTTTGATGAACTTATGAGTTTTGAAACTCATGAGCTTATGGATTTATCACTACTGAAAAGTGAGCTTCGACCCTACCAAGATTCTGGGGTAAAGTGGTTATGGTTTTTATATTGTCATGACCTTTCAGGTCTTTTATGTGATGAGATGGGGCTTGGTAAAACACACCAAGCAATGGCGCTTTTAGCTGCAGTATTAAAAAAAGATGATCGTAAGAAAAACAAATATCTTGTTGTTTGCCCAACTTCTGTTTTGTATCACTGGCAAAACCTTCTAGAAAAGTTTTTGCCTAGTGCTAGAGCTCTTTTATATTATGGGCCACTTAGATCAATTCAAGATCTAAAGCATTATGACATTCTTTTAACTTCTTATGGGATTTTACGTTCTGAAAAAGATGAAATAGAAACAATTGATTTTGAACTTGCGATTTTTGATGAAATACAAATTGCTAAAACACACACATCAATTACCCATAAAGCTTTAAAGAACATAAAAACTAAAATGGCTTTAGGTCTAACGGGAACCCCTTTAGAAAATCGATTGATAGAACTAAAATCTCTTTTTGATATTGTTCTACCATCCTATCTACCTTCAGAGTCTTTATTCCAAAGGGAGTTTATTATCCCAATAGAGAAAAATGCAGATCAAGATAAAAAAGAACTCTTAGCAAAGCTTGTAAGACCTTTTATTCTGAGACGAAAAAAAGCAGAAGTATTAACAGAATTACCGGAAAAGACAGAAGAAATTGCTTACTGTAATTTATCAGATGAGCAGGAAAAACTTTATGATTTAACTTTGCAAGAGCAAAGCAGACAGATTTTACAAGATTTACAAGACAGAGAAAAACCTGTTCCTTATATGCATGTGTTTTCTTTGTTTTCTAAGTTAAAACAAATATGTAACCATGTTGCTCTTGTGAATAAAGACATCAAGCACTTTGAAAAGTATCCTTCTGGAAAGTGGGATCTTTTTTGTGAGCTTATAGCGGAAGCTAACGATAGCGGGCAAAAAGTTGTTGTCTTTTCTCAGTATCTAGATATGTTATCGATGATGGCTCAGTATCTTAATAAAAAGAATATTGGTTACTCGGAAATTAAAGGTTCTACAAAAGATCGTAAAGAACAAGTTGAATCCTTTTTTAATGACCCAAATAAAAAAGTATTTTTAGGTTCTTTATTAGCTGCAGGAGTTGGAATTGATTTATCTTGCGCTTCTGTAGTGATTCATTACGATAGATGGTGGAATGCAGCAAAAGAAGATCAAGCAACTGATCGTGTGCACCGTATAGGTCAATCTAGAGGTGTTCAAGTATTTAAATTTGTTTGTAAAAATACAATAGAAGAACATATCCATGAGATGATCCAATCTAAAAGAGAGCTTTTAGAAGAAACTGTTGGTGCAGATGACATGGATCAGATTAAGCTATTAACTCGTGAAGAATTGATTCAAGTTCTTAAAAGAACAAAGCTTTAGTTTGAAGAGAGCCATTTTTGATAAACATCTGTAAAGTAATTTCCTACCTTCTTTAAAACAAGATATTCTCCATAACATCCTGTTAGAACTAGAATTTCACTAAAGACTGCAGCTCCAAATATCTTGTCTTGTCCACTCATCTTTCCATAAATCGCAAGACCTATAGCTGTTCCATTTAGAGCTAAAAACCCCGAAGCAACACAAAAGTACTGGCAACATTTTTTTCGTAAAGCGTTATTTTTTTCTTGGGTAAGGAGTGGTTGGGTCATATTAGAATTTATTTGACAAGCTTCTCGTAAGTCCATTTGATATCCTTTTTGATAAAGGTAAAAATCTATTATGGATAAAACTTTTTTTTCTACTTAAAAAACTAGTTTGAATGATTTATTTTTATTACCTTCTCCTGTAAAATTGAAACAATTTTAAGGAAAAACTATGAATAAGCCAAAAATAGCTCTTTTAGGACGTCCAAATGTTGGTAAGTCTTCTTTGTTCAATAGAATATGTAAAAAAAGATTATCTATTGTACATGAAGAAGAGGGCGTTACTAGAGATCTTTTATATTCTGAATCCACCTTTTTTCAAAAACCTTTTGAGATTATTGATACAGGTGGAATAGATCCTAAGTCTCAAGTAGCTTTTAAAGAATTAATTGAAACGCAAGCAAAGTTAGGAGCTAAAGAGGCTGATATTCTTGTTTTAGTAGTAGATGGGCAAATAGGTCCAACACAGCTAGACTCAGAAGTTGTAAAGTTTTTATTTACTTTGAAGAAACCAATTATCTTAGCAGTAAATAAAATTGATTCTGGGAAAGATAGAGAAATTATTCACTCTTTTCATTCTTTAGGAGTAAAAGATATTGTTCTAGTATCAGCGTTACATAACTACGGAATTGAAGATCTTTTAGAAGTTGCGCTTAAAGATTACCCTGAAACTGAAGTAGAGACAGAAGAGGAAAAGCATCCTAGAGTAGCTCTTATCGGAAGACCAAATGTTGGGAAATCAACTCTTTTTAACCATCTATTAAATGAAAATCGATCAATTGTATCTGAGATAGCAGGAACAACAAGAGATCAGATTGATGTCAAAATTGAGCGAGATGGGAAAAGTTACACATTTATAGATACTGCAGGGATTGTAAGAAAGAACAAAGAAAAAAGTGTTATTGATAAGTTTTCAGCGATACGAACAGAAAGAGCAGTAGACAATGCAAATATCTGTGTTTTATTGATCAATGTAAACGAAGGGTTAACATCTCAAGAGAAAAGAATCCTTTCAATGGTTGAAAGCAAAGGTAAGGGTTGTATTGTTTTATTAAACAAATGGGACCTTGTCAAAGGCTTTCGCATGGAATATACCCTTAAACAGTTAAGAGAGCAAAATCCTCTGTTAAAAGATGTTCCTATTTTAGTTATTTCAGCTAAAACTAAGAGAAATATCGATAAGGTGCTACCAGCAATTGATTCTGTATATCAATCTTTATGTAATCGTATTTCTACAGGTCAGTTAAATAAGTTTATTGAAAGAGCGATGCAGGTAAATGCTCCTCCAAGAATTCAAGGAAAGAGATTAAGAGTTTACTATTTAACTCAAGTTGGAAGGTTTCCACCTTCATTTATCTTATTTGTAAATTACCCAAAGCTTTTTTGCCCTACGTATAAAAAGTATCTTATTAATCAAATGCAGCAAACATTTGATTTGAAAGGAACTTTTATCTCCTTTTTTATTAGAGGGAAAAAAGCAGAAGAAGCTTATAAAAATTCCAAATAAACTTTATCGATGCTATTTTATCCTATTCTTTCTATAAGAAGAATAAGGGGAACTAGCAATGCATATTGGCAAAAACATTCACTTTTTTTCTTTTTTTTCTGATTTAGCTTCTTATAAAGCTAAATACTTTAAAAGAGACTTATTTTCGGCTTTCACGGTCGCTCTTTTAGCTATTCCACAATCTATTGCTTATTCTATTTTAGCTGGCCTTCCTCCTGTCGCTGGTTTGTATTCAGCTATTTTTGGTACTTTATTTTGTTCTGTGTTTTGTTCATCAAGGCATTTAGTTTCTGGGCCTACAACGGCAATAGCAATATTAATTCAGTCATCAGTATCTGATATATTAACAGATCATTATGGGACGAGTTATACAGATGAAAATGTATTGATGGTATTAACCCATCTGGTTTTTACCATAGGAGTAATCCAAATAGGGGTAAGTTTTTTAAATATTGAAAAGATCTTACAGTTTATTTCAAGGTCTGTAATCTTAGGTTACTTTGCAGGGGTTGCTCTTGCGATATTTATTAACCAGCTCTATCCCTTACTTGGAATAGGTGCACTACAAGGGGATTATTCAGTTTTTGTACGCGCAGTGCATCTTCTTAAAGAACTTGATACCTTTTCTCTAGCAACAGTATCTTTAGGGCTTATAAGTTTGCTATCAATTATCTTTGTAAAGCGTAGGTATCCAAAATTCCCAGGAGCAATTTTAGTAATTAGTGGCGCTTCACTACTATGTATGTTGCCCTTTTTCCAGGATGTGGCATTTTTACAGGTAGAAGAGCTTTCCTTATCACCAAAATTTGTTTTTCCATTTACAGATTTTCATCTGTTTATTCAGGCTTTTCCTTCTGCAAGTGCAATTGCTTTATTAGCGATATTAGAAGTCTATTCTGTCTCTAGAGCTTTTGGAGCTAAAAGTGGTCAAAATATCTTGGTAAATCAAGAGATGTTTGCCATTGGAACTTCTAATTTACTTTTATCTTTTATCTATAGTGCTATGCCTGCTTCGGGATCTGCTTCAAGATCATCTTTAAACTTTCAAAACGGTGCTAAAACAAGGTTTTCTGCTCTGTTATCAGCATTAATTGTGCTTGGAGCTATTTGGTTTGCATTTCCTTTAATGGCTTTTATTCCAATTGCATCTTTAGCAGCATTGCTTATTGCAACTGTTTTAGTGATTATAGATTTTGATCAGGTAAAAATAGCTTTAAAATCTACAAAAGGAGATTTTTTAGCTTTTGGCCTAACTTTATTATCTTGCTTTTTCTTTCGATTAGACATAGCTTTTTTTATAGGGATCGTGATCTCTATTGCCTTTTACTTAAAAAAAGCAGCAGAACCTCACCTTGTTGAGTATGTGTTTAATGAGAAGGGGAGGTTGGTTATAGTCTCATCTAAAGATGATAGAACAGTGCGTATTATAGGATATGCAGGAGAGCTTTTTTTTGGTGTAGCTGACTTTTTTCAAAAGACATTACAAACTGTTGCTGAAAACCCTTCTGTAAGAGTGATTATTCTAAGACTTAATGGTGTTTATCATGTGGATGCATCAATTTGTTTTGCTCTGCTTCGTCTTTCTGAGTATATGAGAGCAACTAATAGACATCTTGTGATCACAGGAGTTACTCCTGAAGTATTAGAAGTATTTAAAAAAGCTTCTATTTACAAACAAATAGGGGAAGAGAACTTCTTTTTAACAGATGAAGCAAAACCTCAACTTTCAACGTGGCTAGGCTGTCTTAGAGCAAAAGAGCTTCTTTCTAAAAGATAAGTTATACGATTGCTTGCTTTACAAGCCTAAAGAACTTATCTAGTTGAAGTATTGGAATAAAATGTATATGACATCCATTTATATTAATATCACCTAAAAAATCTTTGGTAATAATAATACCACGTGTTGGTTTGTAAGCTTCTATAAATGAGTGAAAGCTTCTAGTAACTGTTGGTTTTTTAAAACTCTGAAATTTCACTTCAATTGGTATAAACTGATCTCTATTTTTGAAAAGAACAAAATCTACTTCTGCTCCAGATTTAGTTCTCCAGAAGTGGATATCAAAATCTAAGTAATGTTGAGCTCGAAATTTATGTATTTCTTGAAAAATAAACCCTTCAACTAGAAGTCCTGCATCAGATCTAGAGCTTAGGTTTGTAAAGTTGCGTAATGCAATATTTCTAAAGCCATTATCAATGAAATAGTAGATTGGATTGCTTGTTATTTCAGTTCTTTTATTGCCCACAAATGGGCTAACTTTAGCTATAACAAATGTTTGTTCAAGGCAATCTAGGTGGTTTCGAATAGTGGTTGAGCTGACCTTACAATCGGTTGCTAACTGGTTGTAGTTTATAAGTTGCCCAGAACCATGAGCAATTAAAGTAATCAAAGTTTGAAATACATCGGGCTTTCCTACTTTTAGAATTTCAATAATGTCCTTTTGAATATACCTCTTGTAAATTTCATTGAGTTGCGTTTGTTTTTTTCTGGATTTTAATACTTGGGGGTAACACCCATAAATTAAGACTTCTTCAAGTGAATTTCCAAATTTCCATTCTTCGAGACTTAATGGTAGAATTAATGAAGACAATTGCCTTCCTGTTAAAAACTCTTGTACATCACTTTTTATTTCTAATTGAGATGATCCTGTTGCAATATGCTTTATAGGTAATCCTAAGTCAATCACTGCTTTCAAGATTAATCCTGGGTTAGTTATTCTTTGGACTTCATCTATAAATAGAATAGGTGATTTTAAGTTAAACTCTTTTATCGCATCTCGTATAAAAGTAGGGCTATTTAACCATTTTCTAATTGAAAGATAGTCACAGTTCAAATAAAGAAGTTCTGAATATCTCTTTTTTTGGATTAGTTGATTGGCTAGGTGTTTTCCTAGTGTAGTTTTTCCAGCTCTTCTTGGTCCAATTAGAATAGTCCAAAGTGAGTCCCATTCAGGGTCCATAAGTTGATCAATTTGTGTTCGCGGAATATAGTCTTTTTCAGGAAATATAGGTAAATTAGATTCCTCTAACCATGGGTTTAATTGCTTTATTTCCTCTAAAAGTTGGTAATGCATTACTTATTTCTCCTTCTAATTATTTTAAAAAATTAGTGGTTTTTAGTCAACTTATGTAAGTTGCATAAAATCAATGAAATAAGATTCTATTAAATGATTTTAACCCTACTTAAATCATTTCGAAGTAATTTAAGTAGGGTTGAAATCATTTTATCAAAAAATATTTATATTTAAAATGCATGAGTATATATAAATAACCCCTTCAAACAATTTGATTGTTTGAAGGGGTTATTCTTTAAAATCAGGAAAGGTTAGATTTAAAAATCTTTTCCAATTTCTAAGTATATAAAATGAAGCTGTGTTCCTGAACCAAACTCTCCTTGGTATCCAAGCCCAAAGTAAGGGTAACATGGATTGCATGGTAAAAATTTAGAAGCAAGTTGTACAGCACCTAAGTGAAGAGTGTCACTTGTAAATACCGAGATACCAAATGTAGATATCGATCCGGTAAAAAATGCAGTTGTTGAGCTTACATTAAAAGGTGTTTTGTTTATGTAACTCCCTTTTTGCTCTAAGAGTAAGGTTCCACATTTGTAGCATAAAGTTTCGTAAAACCTTAAACCTAGTTCTGTTCGCAATAGAGACATATACTGGCTTCCAATATTAATATTTAGCCCAGAGCTTCCTGTTTCTTTTACATCGTCTTGCCAGTTGTTTGCCCAGTCTAACATAATAAATGGATCAATAGTTACACATCCATATCTGCAATATGATGTATACAACTCTAGATGAGGAGATAAGAGCCATCCACTTGTATCCGAAGTTGAAGTAATTGATCCTAGAGTGCTTCTGTCATTGTGTAACTTATAATAACCTCCCCATAATGCTATTTGTGCATAGATGTTATTAAAACACCAAGCGCCATAGATAGATAAAAAGCCTTGGTTAAAATAAGCATCTGATGAACTTGAAGAATAGTCAACATCATTGTAAGCATACGCTCCACTAATTCCATAGATAGAGTTTCTGCATCCAAGATAATCAACTCCTAATACAAATCCTCCAATCCAGTTGGTAATTTCTGGAAAACTTTCCATGCTATTTTGGTTATAATATGATCCAAAAGGGGATAGCCACAATGAATAAGTTGGGCAACAAGTAGAAGAACTTTTTGAGTGCCTTTTTTTGCCTCTAATTCTATGACCAGCATCTGTTAATAATCCCACTTCATTAGAAACGCTACTTGAACCTCTTTGAGGTTCTTTTCCAAAAAAGAGTAGGTGATTAGACTGAACTTGAGAAACATTAAATAGGGCATTTGAAAAACTGTTACCAGGGCCAAATGAACTTGGTACAATTGGATTTTCACTTGAAGTAGATGCATCAGTAATATCTACAGAGTAAATATATCCGAATGGAACATCTCCCGTTACTTGAGTTGCAGTACCATCTGGAGTAATAGTAACTAAATACCCTCCAGTGCCACCTGCAATTCCCATTCTTGAATTGTTGATAGCTACATCATTGACAGCAACAGGTGGTTCATCTCCGGTGACTGGTGTGGCTACTGCATTTGGTGAAACTAGCGCCAGATAACCATTAGCCGGAGAAAAAGTTTCACCCCCTATTATCCCAAATGATGAGTAATTGATATCTACTGCAAATATATTGCCATCAGAGGGTAGTGGTGTGATTTCTGTAGTATTTCCAGTAGGGGAAACAAAAGCTGCGTAGGCAGTTGAAAAATTACCGTCTCTTCCACCAATAATTGACTGGCATGAGGTGTTTATTGCAACTGAAAGTATTGCACCTGTGGTGCTTGGAGCTCCAGATATAGGTGTATATGTAAAATTTGATGATGATACTGTACCTGCGTAAGGAAGTGTAGCGGGTGTAGTGGCGCCTCCAGCTATAGCATCTGCCCAAATAAAAGTGGGAAAAAAAGAAAAAATAAAAAACATTAGTATAAATTTATATTTCATGATGTACTCATTATTCGTTAAAAATATTTGAATACAGGTACACTAAATTTTAAGTATAAATTCTAAAAAAAGTTAGAATTTGTTTACATCAGCAGGATCGTATTTATAGGTCTTACCATCGATAGTAATCGTACGGTATACCCAAGGATCGTCATTTTCACGAAGAAGTCTATCACAACCCATTACAAATCCACGTAAAAATCCATATTTCTTCATTGCTAGTTGCATATAGCGAGAGCTTGTAGGTCTAAAATGACTTCTAGGTCCATCTACAGGGGATAAGACTTGCTGATGAAACTTAATTACTTGATCTGCTGCAAGTGTGAAAATAGAATGAGAAGATACTTCGTTCTTTACTTTTTTTTGTTTGATAAGATCGCTATCTTTTCCCCAAGGTTCAAAATATCCTGGCATTGAGAAAAGTGATAAAGAAAAAGTAAGAATAAAAAGGTAAGCTTTCATGTTAAAAAGTATGTTCTATCATAAAAATTGGAAAAAGTTTTTGCTGGTTTAATACAGGGCAAAAAATGTTTTCATATAGTCTTTCGTTGTAAAGCTTCGCTTCTTCTTTTGCTCCATAAATACCACCAAAATACCACCCAGATTCAAAACTTAATGTAATAATCGCTGCTGCAGTATAACCTTTTTGAAAAAACTTTACTGTAGCTGCAATGAATAAACCGTTTAATAAAAATGCGGTAGCTGCAGACTTTTTTTGTCCAAGGTATAAAAAGCCTGCTCCTGGGATTATTGCATTTAATGCGCCAGCAGTTGCAGGGGATTTTTTATTTTCACAATAACACTGGATTGCTTGTTGGATTAATGGATCGTTTTCTTGCGAAAGTTTGTTGATATCAGCTTTTTGTATAGCTGTAGAGATCGCTAGTTTTCTTGCTCTAAGGGGATTTTTTTTTTTTATAAGCGCAAGAATTCTTGTTGCTTTTTCCTGGTCGTCAACTTTTAAGTAGCTTTCATATAATAATGTTAATAGATCACAAAAGGCAGGAAATGATGGGTCTACATGTAAAAGATCTGACCTTTCAAAAGTTGAAATAACTTCATTATATTTTTTTGCTAAGTAATAGCAGAGCACAATATTGTATTTTATTTGATTCTCGCGCATCTCATTAGTGTTGTCTAACAAGATTTCAGCTCTTTTATATGTAGAAATTGCTCTGTATAAATCAAACTGATCAGCAAAGTATTGCGCAATCTTAAACTCTTTTGCCCAAGCCTCACTTTTTTCATGTTCTGATAAGGGAGGGAATGCAGAATTTTTTTTCTGGATCTCTGCTTCAGAAATTGTATGAGCCATTCTAGGCTCAATCTGAGTTGGCACTTTAAAGCATCCTGCTAGTAGAAGCAGTGGTAAAAGTGTTTTTATTCTAATCATCATCGATCGTTTTAATCATTTCCATCGCCTCTTCAAAATCACTTTCAAGTTGGATGGATCCTGAATAATCTCTGAAGAAATCTTCTTGAGATTTTGTAATATTGACCATGTCCTGATATGAAGAGATGATATGCGGTCTAATAAATATTACTATATTTCTTGTTTGCTCGGTAGAATTACTTTCAGAAAAAGCTGCACCAATTACTGGAAGACCACCTAAACAAGGAATCCCGGCTTTAGTTCTAACTTTAGATGTATCTACCATTCCAGATAATACTAGGAAGTTTTTATTTGGGATATGAACTGTTGTATTCATAGTCGTTTTAGAAGTAGTAATCCCTGTTACAGAAACGTTACTAAATGTCGTTTGTACCGTTTGACCATCTGGACCTGTGATTTGCTCTGATCTATCCATTTGTAGCTTTAGGGTAACAATATCAGAGTTTCCTAAAACAGGTGTTAGAGCAAGCTTGATTCCAATATCACGGTATTCTAAGTTTTGAGTAGAAAGAGTATTTGCTGTTTGGTTAGAAACAAAAGATCCTACAAATGGAACGTTTTGACCAATGAAAATCTCTGAAGTTTTACTATCTTGTGTAATCAATTTAGGAGTTGAAACGATTGTAGTATCTCCGTCTGCTTGTAAAGCAGAAACTAAAGATCCTAAAGAGATAAAGGTTCTTCCTTTGTGTAAAACAATATCCCCAATGATTCCTAAGTCAAACCCATTCCCAAATGGTATATCAGAACCTGTAGGCATATTACTTGCATCTATAGTATCTAAGTTTTGGAACATTTGTGGAAGAGCGGTTCCTTCTTGAATGTTGTTAATTGAAGCTACGCCACGGTTTTTGTAATTAACTTTTCCAGCCCAATTAAGACCAAAATTCAATACATTGTTAAATGAAGTTTCAATAATCAACATCTCAATAAACACTTGGTTTAGTGGGATATCTAGGTTTCTAATAAGCTCTTTTAATCTCTTTAATGTATCGGGTGTTCCAGAACAAAGTAGAGAGTTTGTCATCGGGATAAGCTGAATAGAAGAAATTGTATCTAGCAGTTGTTTATTTACTGGAGAGCCAGATTTTAACATCTCTCTTCCAACAGCTCTTAAAGCTCCTTGAATCTCTTCACCATTATGATATTGAAGTTTGTAGACTAAAAAGCTTGTGTCATCAATTTGTGCGATAGCTGTATCAGGTTCTGCTAACATATCTTTAGTAGGAACGTCAAAAGTTGCTAAAAGCTCTTTGGTTTTATCAAGAGCGTCAGGAGTTCCTGTAAAGATTAGTGAATTATTTGCTTGGTCCCAGCGTATTTGCTCTAATGTTTTATAAAGATTTGGATCTGAAACTTTATTTTCTTTTAGATTTTGAGCAAATCCTTCTAGAGTTTCTTTAAGCTTTTCTCCATTGATGCTTTTTGGCTTGTAGACAAAATAGGTTTGTCCTGCAACAGGTTGTGCTGCTAACTGAGAAACATCAAAGTTTTCTACTAGTGTTTTTACTCTTTTCAGTGCATCTGGTGTTCCAGTAAATAGAATAGAGTTTGTTTTTTCTACATACTTAGCAGAATTTAAAGTTTCTAAAAATTCCTTATCTTCATCACTTTGCTTTGATAAAGAAGAAAGGTCTTCAGATACACCTTTTAAGGATTTTAAAACCTCTGGACCAGAAGCTGTTTGTAATTTGTAGATATAGAAAGTATCATTTTGATCTTCTAGATCAGCTAATTCAGCTGAATCAATATCAGTTAATAGTTCTTTAACTTGATTTAAAGAACTTTCAGAGCCAGCGAAAATTACTGATTTAGTGTTTGTATTTACCTTCATCGAGTTAATAGTCTTTGAAAGAGCGGGGTCTGCTAGACCTGCTTCATCCAAATCTTTTGCTGTCTGCTTTAAATATTTTTCTAATTTATCTACAGAGATATTTGTAGGTTTATAGATAAAAAACTTATCAGATTTTTTAACTGATGCTGTTTCAGTGTCATAGTCTGCGATTAATTGTTTTGCTTCATCTATAGCTTGTGATGATCCAGTTAGCATTAAAGAGTTTGTCTCTTTAATCCAGCGTATATTGTCAATTAGCTCAATAAGATCAGAGTATTTTTTCGCAACTGAACTATCTTTTTTTAGATTATCTACAAAGGTGTGTAAATTATCTTCAACTACATCACCAGATGCATGTTGTAGTTTGTATAAAAAGTAGGTAGGTTTCGTTTGTTGATGAGTAGCAACATCATATTTAGATAAAAGATCTTGAATCTCTTTTAAGCTGTCATCTGTTCCATAAAACATATAAGAAGATGACTCAGGCACCCATTGCTTGGTAGTAATTGTTTTTATTAGCTGCTCTTCTTTAGCTGACTTGTTTTGTACCTTTTCAAGGTTACTTTTTAACTGATCTAAATACTCATCCACTGAGTCTCTAGTTACATATTGTAATTGGTATAAAATGTATGTCTGACTCTGGCCAACAGCTTGTGGGCTTTGTTCGGTATCTAATGTTTTTAAAAGCTCTTGGATCTGGGCTATAGAAGCTTGATCTCCAGTAATGTAAAGAGATTTTGTTGCTTCATCGTATTTAACAGAGTTTAATGACTGAATAAATGCTGGGTCAGATAGTTTTGATTCTTCAAGGTTTTTTGCTGTAGATAGAAGAGAGTCTTTTAACTGCTGTCCAGGAACATGCAAAGGCTTATAAATAATATATTTTGATGTGATGTTTTTCGCATCAGTGCCATCAAGGTTTTCTAGTAATTCTTGTATTTTAGTTAGAGCTGCTTGTGGTCCTGTAAATGCAATTGAATTTGTTGCTGGAATGTATTTCATTGTATTTATTGATTCAATCAACGCTTTATCTTCAATTTTTGAAGAATCTAAATACTTTGCCATATTCTTTAGTGATTCTTCTAAAGCTTCTGGTGTTGCAGACTTTATGTTGTAAATAAAGAAGGTAGGCTTTTCTAAACCTGTACCATTTCCAACATCAATTGTTTTTAATAGATCTTCTACTTGCGAGAATGTAGATTTATTTCCAGTAAAAATAATAGAACCTGTAGCATCAACTACTTTTGCACTTTTTAAAGTGTTAACTAAAGCTTGGTTTCCATAGTTTTTAGTCTTTTCTAATGTAGCTACTGTGTCATCAATACCAGTTTTTACAGCTTCAGGAGTTTTATTCTGAGGCTTATAGGTGAAAAAAGATGTTGATGCTAGTGCTTCTTGCTCTCTTGATGGTGTGTCAACAGTTGCTAGTATCTCTTTTAACTTAGAAAGTGTTTGAGAATCACCATTAAATAAAAATGAATTTGTCTCTTTAATCCATTCCATTGTTGAAAGAGTTTGTACAAGTCCTCTTTCTTCAAATCCTTGGCTTTCTAAATTTTCCCTTAAATCATCTAACGCAGACTCTAGTTTATCTGCAGATAAATTTTGAGGTTTATAGATAAATATGTTTTCAGGTTTAAACTCTTTTCTTGGTTTTTGTGTTGATACAACATCTAACTTTCCTAATACAGAAAGAGACTTTTCAATAAGTTGTGGTGTTGAAACAATGTAGAGAGTATTCGTTTTATCTTGTGGAACAATGATAAATGGATTCGATTGAGAGATCGGTTGAATAATACTTTGTAATGTAGAAGAAATAGAAGAAGCTCTTTCATTTTTTACATCATATGCTTCAATTTCTAATGGTGAATGGGGAGAGTCTAGTTGATCAATTAATTGTGATATCTTTTCTACATTTGGAGTAATATCAGTTAAAATTAACTGTCTTGTGTCCACTGATGTTTCTAAAAGTGCAAAAGGTGAAATCATTTGACGAACAATTCCAGCCACTGAATTTAAATTTGCATTTTTGATTCTAAAAAGTTTAGTAACTAGTGGTATACTTGGGTCTAGCTCCTCTTTTTCAGAAACAACTTTTGCAACATAATTTGTTTCAGGTCCTTTTTGTAAAACTAAATTATTTCCATCTTCAATTACGTTCATGTTATGCATTCGCAGAATTTGCAAAAGCGTTCCCATGATATTTTCTGCATTCACAGGAGCTTCTGAAACAACTGAAATTGTAAAATTTAAGTCAGATTCATTGTAGATGAAATTCTTTTCTGTGATACGACTTACAAATTTTAAATATTCTAGTATTGAAATATTAGAGTAATTAATTGTAAGGTTCTTTTCGTTGTTAGATTTCTCAGCAGCATGCGCTGACAGAGAAACGAAGAGAAGCATGAAAGTTATTAGTTTTCTTTTTATGAAAAGTTTATACATAAATTATTCCCTTGGGGACACATAGGCCATCTAATGGGTTTTGTACCCCAAATTAGATCCTAAAATACTAGGCAAAATATTGCAAATATTTCATAGAGTAAAAAGAAACTTTTTCTTTTTTTTTATACTCGTTTCATTAAAACAATAGAATAACCTGAAAAGGATAAAACTTCAAGACAATTAATTTAGAAAACACGTTTAAAAATAATTGTTAAAAGTGGATGTTGGTTTTTTCTTTCAGAATTTTCAAAAACTTGTTCAGCGATATGTTTAGAAGAGTTTTGTCGGTTTTTAATTAATACATCTAATAATTTATTTTTTTTATTAAAACCTTTTGATTGAAAAACCATAAGATCATTTGGCTGCCAACTATCTACTGTTTCAGAAAAAGAAAGATTTTCTTCTTTTCCTAAAAAAGAGTCTGTTGAAGAAAAGGTTGTTGTTTTTTGTTTATCAAAAGGAAGATGGTAAATTGGATTAGATTCGCAAATAATTAGTGAAGCTGTATCGTTTTCATGATCAAATAAAATTACTGTAAATGAAAAAAGTTCTTTAAAACCATCTTGGTGAATAAAATCATTAATCTTTGAAGTAAAATCTACTAATGAGTCCACTCCTAGACTAAATAGCATCCTACAAGCGCCACGTAAAATACTTGTTGTAATAATAGAATCCATGCCAGCTTTTTTAGGTTCTGCGATCACAAAATAAACTTTTTGACCTACTTTAAAAAAGTCGTAATAAAGACCTGTAAAAAATAAACCATCTTGAAGCTTAATTCCTACCTCAAGCTGGGGGGAGTCAAATTTCTTAGGCTGGCAAATGCTTTGAGATTGAAAAAGATTTTCACCAATTTCTTCAGGTTCTTCAGGTTGAAATTTTTCTTGTTCATCATATGATTTTATATATGAAGAGATGTCACTAATAAAATCTACAATATCTTGATAACGCTCTTCAGGATTGATTTTTAAAGCTTTTTCAATAATTGTACGAAGATTTTTAGGTAAGAGTGTTAAATGGATAACTCCATGAGAAAGTCTTCCTAAAAAAAGTTCATAGGTAATAATTCCTAAAGAATAAATATCAGACGCATAAGAAACTTTTTTAGGATTGTCTTTTTGTTCAGGGCTCATATAAATAGGAGTTCCCATGATTCTTTTTCGTTGAGTTTCTCTACCTTTGTGAATGTCTTGGTCAAGCTGGGCAATTCCAAAATCTATAACTTTAATTTGTCCACTTTCACAGATTAAAATATTTTCAGGCTTAAGGTCTCTATGTATTACCCCATGTGTGTGTAAATGACAAAGTGCATAGGCTACTTGCAAAATAATTTGTAGTGCTTTTTTAGGGGAAAGTGACTTTTGTAAAATAAATTGTTTTAGTGAAATACCTTGGATAAATTCCATGGCAATAAAAAGACCTTTTTCCCACTGACCTTGGTCATAAAGTTTGATGATGTTGGGATGATCAGTAAGCCCAATGATTTTAGCTTCTTTTAAAAAACGATCTACAACTTCTGTATTTTCTAAATATTTTGGGGATAAAACTTTTATTACTAGAGGTTTTTGCGTTTTTGGTGAAAGAGCTAAGTAGAGAAGGCTCATACCGCCTTTGTTCAAAAGGCTTTCAATTTTATAGGGACCAATAGACTTTGGAATAGAAGTAACAACCTTTTCTTCTACTGAAAAATCAGGAATTGTCGTTTGATCGTGAAACGTTTTTTTGGGCATGAGCTTTTCGTTTTTTTTGAAAAAAGAAAAAGCAGAGTTTATCCTGTTTTAACTTTTTTTACCAAGTTCTAAGATTCTAACACCCAACTTTTCTCCAAGATAAACAAGTTCAGCTTTTCCAATTGTTTGGTTGTTTACAACTAAATTTACACCTTGATCAGGAACTACTGGTAAAGTTAAGTAATTTCCTGGACGCAGTTCTTTAAGTTTGCCAAGTGGCATTGAAAGTTTTGCTACTTCTACTGAAACTTCAAGAGGAATGTCTTGTAAAGACTTTGGTTTTTCTTCTACATGTTCTATAGGAAGTTCTTCAGGGTTTTGGTTGTCTTCTTGCATAGGAATTTCCTCATGATTCTGTGAGTATTCTAATAATTTTAAACGGTTTTCATTTACTTTTGCTCTAAAAAGGCAAACATCATCAAACATTAGTCTAAAAGACCCTTTTTGAGAATCTGGATCATAATAGGTTTGATCAAGAGCAATAAAGTCTCCTTTTTTTAAAGAGAGTAACTCTGGATGTTTAAGATTTGTTTGACCAAGTTTTACAGAAAGATTGATATCAAGATTTTGAGCTAGAGGTTTTGAAAACTCTAAAGGAGCTATTTGTGAAAAATGCTTGTTCCACTCTTCTCTAAAAAGTCTTGTTAACAAAAGCCTTCCGTTAATAACAGCTCTGCCTTTTTTTAACTTGATGTCCAAACAAAAAGCATCGTTAGGAGGATTTTGCATAGAAAGTTTTGGTGATAAATCAGCTAAAAATCCACTTTCTTCTAATGCTTCTAATGTATTTAATAGAAAAAATTGAAAAAACCCTTCTTGTAACTTACGAGTTTCTAATCCTTTTGTTGGAATTACCCAAGAAACAAATTTTTTTTCATCCTTATCATCAATTAGTAGATAAGCAGGGTAAGCAAAAGGGGTAAGGGTAAATGAGTAGCTTTTGGTTTTTCCTGAAAAGCCTTGAGTAATTTCATCATCTTTTCTCCACTTTTGTCCTTCAAGTGAAAGTGACAGATCATCAATGCTAAAGCTTTCAGAAAGTTTTTCACAAAACTTTTCTGTATCTAAAGGAAAGAAGCCTTCTATTAGAGGGATTCGATCTTGTTTGTAGAGTTTTTCATCTACTTTTTCTAACTGTTTAAAGTAATCTTGCTCTGTATATTCCATCGATTATTTTTCTTTTTCCTTGTCTGATCCCATATCTTTTTCACCAGCGCCTTCTTTTCTTTTGAAAATAAATTGCTCTTTTCTATCAGTAACATAATTAGCTTCTAGCCGGCCTACTTTAAAATCAAAATTTGCTTGTAGAAAAGCAGTGCGCAGGCTATCTAAGTGATTGCTAAATTGTGTTAATGCTTTTGGGTTTGGTGTAGATAAAGCTATATTATAAGAGTAAGGATCTGTTGAATACCTTGTTAATGTAACTTTAGAACCATAAAACTGGGTAGATTTAAGATTTGGTTGGTTTAAAAGCACTTCCGTTTTTTCAATGCCGCTTTTTTTGGTTTGAATAATTGCTCCAACCATATTTTGATACAAAGACTCTACCTTTGGATCTAAATACGCAGCAACTCCTTGTGTTGATTGAAAAGCTTGCTGTTGTATTTCTGGAGTTACTTGAATTGACTGAATTTGTACAGGAGCATCTATTTTCAAAGATGTCTTGTCGGAGACTTTGTCTTTATCCTTATCCTTATCTTTGTCACTAGTAGGAGTTGTTATATTTTCTTTTTGAGGTGAAACTCCAGTTTCTATGTCTTGGTTTTTCTTTGGTTCTTTAACTTGAGTTTTGCTCTCTTTTTCTGTAGGAGTAAACTGTTCTTTAGTATCAGGCTCTTTATTCTTTTTAGTTTCAGGGATAGTTGTTTTTTCAGATTTTTGTGTCTCTTTTGGAGTGGATTTTCCAGTAGTATCTGTTTCTTTTGTAGGTTTTTCTGTTGTCTTAAGCTCTTTTGTGAATTTTTCTTTATCAGGCAGTTTTTCAGGGGTCTCTAGCTTATCTTTTATTTCTTGCTTATCTAATTTAGTATCCGTTTTTTTAGTGCTATCATCATCTGTAGTTTGATCATCAGATGAAGAAGAAGAGTCAGAATTTGTATCTGTGGAAGTTTGTATTGGAGGGGGAGTGTTTCTTTCTTCGTAATAAAAATTATATGAAGTTGGTAGGTCGGTTTGATCTTGTTGTACAGGAGGGGGGATGTATGCGGTATCAGATGTTTGTGTAATCGGTTGAGAAGAAGTTGGAGTGTTTCCTTGGTAGCTTTGTTGAGGTTCCATAGCTTGCATAGGAGACTGAGGAGGTTGAGAAGACTCTAATTCTGTTGGATTTTGTCTTAAAGCTTTCCATTTGCTTTGCGCATCTGGATCTATTTCAGAAACAGTTAGCCTTTCTTTATCAAACTCAGGCGGAGGAGTGTCTGTTTTAGTCTCCTTTCTTCTGTTGCCATCATCTGATATTCCGCGCACAGGTTTCGTCATTATCTACCTTTTCTTTCTCGTCTTTTTATCTCGTGGGTTGTTGAACCCATTTCGTCTTGTTCTAGTATAGCCTTTTTCTCAATATCGATGTTCATCTCTTTTTGCCACTCTTTTTTGTGGTAATTCATTTTTTCTAAATCTTTTTGCTTTCGTAAAAAATCTTCTTTAGCAAGCGTAACCTGCTTTTCGGCTTCTACTACTACCTCTTTTTGCTTATCAACTTTTTCCTGTTTTTTTTGCAATTGCTCATCAACGATTTCAAGATAGTGTTTCATTTGTTCTATCTTTTTTGTTGTTGTAGCTTGATCTAGCTCTTCTCTTAGTTGCTTTAACTTGTCATTTTTATGTCTTAAAGCTTCATCTCTTTCTAATTCTAATTCTTTAAGGTGAAATTCTTCTTTTTTCAAAATTTCTTTTTTTTGATTTAGAACTTTAATAGAGTCTTCAAAACGGTTTTTCTTTACATCAAGAAGTTGCTCAAGAGGATATTCCATTATTGAAATACACTTTTTAATCTTTGTAAGGTTTCTTCAAAAGTTGTCTTTTCATCAACTTTTTGCTTTAAAAAGCGGTTAACTCTATCAATAAACTTAATCGCAAAATCTGCATCTTTATCAGATCCAGGCTTATACTCACCAATACGTATAAGAAGCTCATTTTTCTTATAATTAGACAGAACTTCTCTAACTTTTCCGATGAGTTCTAAATGTTCAGGAGTAGTAATAGAAGTAATGATCCTACTTACAGATGCTAAGATATCTATCGCTGGATAGTGGTACTGTCTTGCAAGTTCTGAAGATAAAATAATATGTCCATCTAAAATCGAACGAACTTCATCTGCAACTGGCTCATTTAAATCATCACCAGCTACTAAAATTGTGTAAAATGCTGTTATTGATCCTTTGTCAGAGTTACCAGATCTTTCTAAAAGCTTTGGTAGAGTAGAAAATACTGATGGAGTATATCCAGCACGAGCTGGAGGTTCTCCTGCAGCAAGACCAATTTCTCTAATTGCTCTTGCAAAACGGGTAACTGAGTCCATCATGAAAATCACAGATTTTCCTTGGTCTCTAAAATATTCAGCTATAGAAGTTCCAACATAAGCTGCATTCAATCTCATCTGAGGAGCTTGATCAGAAGTTGAAACAACAATACAAGATCGCTTTAACCCTTCTTCACCTAGATCATTTTTTAAAAATTCTCTAACCTCACGTCCTCTTTCCCCAATAAGCGCAATGACATTAACATCAGCTACCGCATTTTTAGCGATCATTCCCAAAAGAGTTGATTTACCAACACCTGCAGCAGCAAAGATACCAATTCTTTGCCCTTTACCACATGTTAAAGCGCCATCTATAGAACGGATACCAACAGATATTGGTTCGTCGATAATTTTTCTTTGTAGAGGGCTTGGAGGCGCTCCCATTACAGAAACAGAGTGATCTAACTCTAAAGGACCCTTTTCATCTTCATCTAAAGGTTCTCCTAAACCATTAACTACTCTACCTAAAAGGTTGTCACCAACTTTTATATGTAGGGGAGTTCTTAGAGGGATAACTTCTGATGAAGGGCCAATTCCTTCCATCTCTCCTAAAGGAGAAAGAAAAACCTCATCTTTTGTAAATCCAACGACAACTGATATTAAAGGCTCACCATCTCTTTTGATTAAACAAACTTCCCCCATTTTTACTTGAGGAACGATTGCTCGGATCAACATACCTACAACTTCAGTAATTCTACCGTGAACAGTAGTAAGTTCTACTTCTTCTAAACGGTTAATAACTGAGTCGATAGGTAAATGTGGATCCATAGCTCAATGTTATATCTGTGTTTGTGAAATGGTTTTAAATCCTTCAACTACTTTACTAACAAGTATTGAAGTAAAGTTGATCTCTTGCTGCGCTTGAGATAACTTAATCTGAACAAGTAACATATCACCTGGATCAATTTGCTTACCACTTGTAGTGATTTCATTTAAATGATCAGATGCTGCTTGTAGATTGTTTTGTCCACTTTCTAGCAAGTTGATAAACTTATTAACCGGGCCAGATCCTGGAGGAGCTTCTTTGTTCTCAGGCATAGTAGCGCCAAGTTTCTCTCCAGCAGATTGGATGTGTTCGTTCGCATCTTGAAGTTTGTTTTTCATCAAGTATTCTTGAGATTTTTTAAACTTCATGTTCTGGTTTGCGTTTAAGTCGTTTTGAATATTCTGTAGATTATTTTTCGAATCTGTAATCTGCGAGTTTAGAGAGTCTATTGTAGGTCCTTCAGTAGGAGTTGTAGGCTCTGTTAACCCCATAGGAGTAACTCCAGTTGGTGTTGTATCTGCAGATGGGGGAGCGGAAGCTTGGTCCATTTCCCTTTGGAATGCAGATTGATCTGGAGATTGCTCTGGTGGTTGCCCGCCAACTTCTTTTGAAGGATCAACACCTTCTGGATTGACTGGATCTGTAGTCATGGTTCTTTTCCTTACTTAGTTTTTCTTACAGCTGCTGGTGGTGGTTCTTTTTTTACAAATTTTTCTACAAAGTCTAAAGAATCAGTAGATAGTTTTTTAATTAGAGGATCATCAGATTTTAAAGTCTCTTTTAAGATCTTTTCACCTTTGTCTTCTTTGTTAGGAGCCATGCTCATGCAAATACCTAAAAAGGTTTTTGCCATTTCATTTTCTGGCTCTTCTTTAATCACTTTTTCAAAGCAATTCATAGCTTTTGTAAGCTCAAGCTTTTGTAAGTGTAAGTATCCAACACCAACTTTTGGTAATGAATTTGCTGGATCTAAAAGTTGTGCTGCATCAAATAATGCTCTACAACTTTTTTCATCCCCTTGGTTTATTGCTACAAAACCCAGCTCTAAAAAAAGCACGAAGTCTTGTTTGTATTTGTTTACTCTGGTCATAAAAAACCCTCAAGCTAAAGATTATTGTCCTTTTTGGTTTCTAACAGCGTTCATACATACGCTATTTACCTGATAGATCATGTTTGATATAGATTGACCAATCTGGTTTACCTGGCTCATACCAAACTGAGCGATCAAGAATTGTCCTGGATCTGCGTTTGACATGTTACTTGCAAGTTCGTTGATTTGATCAATAACATTTTGTTGTAAAACTGAATAATGGCTTACCAATGTTTGAAGCTCAAAATTCATTGCTCCTTCACCAGCTGTTTTAGATGGATCACTCATACTATTTCTCCTTTTTGGTCTGTGTTTTATTTTCCTTTTTGTATTCTGCCTATTACTACTTTTAGTGATTCATAACCTTCTAAAAGCTTTTTTAATTCATCAAACTCTTTAGAGTTTTCACCTTTTCTTAAGATCTCTTTAATTTCAGTTTCATGTTCTTCAATTTTTTTTAAGATCTCTTTAGCTTTTTCTGGCTTGTTTTTAATTTCTTTTTCAATGTCGTATTGAAACGGCTGTTTTTGTTTGTCTTCTAATCCAAACATAAAAATACTCCCTTTGCTTTTTTCTACCCATCAAGTTTACAATAACCAGATCACTACTTACTGAATAGTAAAAAATGTTTTTTTTTATAAACTATATTCAATTTTGTATTTCAAAGCCCCTCTTTGAAGTAGAACTAAGTCTGGTTCTAAGTCGGTAATTTCCATACCATCTAAACTTTCACCTTCAGTTAAAATCTTTCCATTAATCACAACACTAAAAGGTTTGTCATCTACAGTTGAAATGCCAGTTACTTGATAGTTTTGTGATAAATCAATACGCGCACTTTGAGGTGTTGATTTAATACTTAAATTCCTTACTGATGCAATGCCAGGTGAATCTTCAAATTGACTGATTAAAGAGTTTAAATCTTTTTCTTTGTTTGAAGGATAACTACCTGTCAGAATTAACTCTCCATTTGTAATTTGAAAGCTTACTCCTGAAAAACCTTGTTGTTGAAGTAACCCTTGCACTTCTGTGTTTAAAAGTTGTTCTACAATTACTTCGTTTTTTAATTTATCTGTGTAAGGAAAGTTTAAATGAACAAAATCTGCAAGCTCTTCAGAGTCTTGTAAAGTATCAATATAACCACTTAATACAAACTCTCCAGGAGCATTAGAAGTAACTCTTACACTTCTCCACTTATCATTTGCAGAAATAAGATCGTTCATATTACTCCAAATGTATTCATCAATAACAATTGTATTATCAATATCTGAAATATAATCTAATTGATTTAAGGTATATAATAACTCTTGTTCTTGAATTGGAGTTAATAGATGGCCTGAAATAAATAACATTTCAGTAGAAGGGTTGTAAGTATGAACTAGTCCAGGATAGGTTTTTAAAATAGACTCTACATCTTTTGAGTGGTCTCTTTCTGCAACTTCTAAAGGCTCATCTTTTAAAAGGGAAAAGAAACTTAGAAATACCATAAAGACAATCATCACAAAAGCAGATCCCATTAAAAGTAATCTTGTTGGTATTGGTTCTTTTTTCCAGTTTTCTTTTTTTCTTTCTTTAGCTTCTTTTGCCTTAGCTTCTTCTTCTGTAGGAGGAGCTAAAACTTGAGGAGAATAAATGGTTTCTAGTGCACTTTCTCGATCTATTAAAAGAATAGATGTTGTACCAACAGAAATCATATCTTGAGAGTGCAACTCTTGTTTATCTTCAAGTTTTTTATTATTGATAGTAGTTCCGTTTTTAGAATCTAAATCTTCTAAAAAACAAGAACCATCAGCTTCAACAGTAAGTCTTGCATGATTTCTTGAAACACTCAAATCTTGAAAAACGATGTCACAAGAATTGGGATCTTTACCAATTATATAGCTATGAGATTTTTCAATCCCAATTTCAGCACCTGCATTTGGTCCTGATAATACTTTTAATATAAGAGGAGATTCACCAATTAAGTTTAAAGGAAGTTCACCGTCATCATCACTATCTTCAAAAATAGTGTCGTAAGGATTGATTCCTTCGTCTTCTTCAACCGGTTCTTTTTTTTCTTCTTTCTTTGCTCGAGTTGTTTTTTTTGTCGTTTTCTTTTTCGGTTTTTTTGGTGGAGGGGGAGCTTCTTCTTCAATGTCTTGAAAAATTGCATCAAAAGGATCTTTTTCATCTTCTGATGCTTCATCGAAAAAGGTTTTACCTTTTTCTGTGTCTAACTCTTCTTCAGAAAATAAGAATGTGTTTTGACCGATTTTGATTCGATCACCTTCGTTTAATAAAATGGGATCAGAAATAATTTGATCATTTACCAAAGTTGGGTTAATCGTACTTAAGTTTTTTACAACTATGCCATCGTCTGTTTTTTGGCATAAGATGTGTTCTCTAGATGCAGTACTATCTTCTATCACTAAATCAGCAAGATCAGGATCTCTACCGATTATCCATTCGTCTTTATCTTTAAACTCTAATATTAGTCCTGCTAAAGGACCTTCTTCTACTATTAAATGAGCTGGCATCTATAATATGCTTTGTTTTGCTTGTTCATATTTTTTTGCAATCTCTTCTCTCCAAATGGATAAAGTATTTGCAAAAAGTTCCAACGCTTCTTTAAACGTCGTGTAATCTACTTCATAAGGCATTGGTCGAGACAGTGTCAAGAATTTCTCATCGGTTTCTAATCCAATTTGGCAATCAAAGGTTCCTTGCCCTAGTAAGTTTGCTCTCATTAAATATGTGAAAATTTCTTCACGAAAGTCTTTATGTAAAACTGAAAGTCGAGAAAAAAACAATACACCTGGATCTAAATCGGTAATTGTAATTGTGACATCTTCGTTAAGAGATAACTGAAATACATTTTTTTCAGGTTCTTTTGAAATATGCATTTTCAGATCATCTGAAAGGCGTTTTACATATTCATCAATCATTGTCTTCCTTAACTGCTCCCACTAACTATCATGTACTAGTTGGTATATTTTCGTCAAAGAAAGTTCATTTAAAAAAACTAATCGTTTGTTTGTAAATTATTCTTTCAAATTCTTCTTAATTAAATAACTCTTTGCAAAACTTTGCGAAAAACTTTGTTTGTTGAACTTGAAAAAATTTTCTGTTAAAATGTTATCTTTTTTAACTTCGATAAAAGGAGGAATTAATTATGAAGAAAAATCTATTTGGTATTTTAACACTTTTTTCTGTTTGTTTATTTGGGCAATGGGAACAAGTTTCTACAGAACCTCAACTCAATCAATTTCAATCTATGATGCAATATCAAGGATTGTATTTGTATAATGCAGTTACATTTTGTGAAAAAGAAGGTTATAGTTTTTTTAAACTTAAAAAATTTTCTTTTGCCGATAAGTATGAAAATTCAATAGAAATCAGTGGAAAATCTATTTCTAAAGATTTTAATGAGCATGAGATTACAGTCGATGATGCTGTAAAGGTTACTGTCTATTGTTATAAAGAAAAACCAGAAGATCAAGATGCAATTGATGTAATTGCAATGAGCGAAATCTTTAAACAGTTTAATCCTTCTGAAGAAGAACAAACTCAAACAGACGAACCAGAAAATATCTTAACTATTTCAACTAAAGAAGAGCTAGATGAGCTTTTAGCTTCAAAAGGACAAAAGCTATATATAGATGTCTACTCTACTCACTGTCCTCCTTGTAAAATGCTAGCTCCTAAATACCATGCTTGGGCAGAGGAAAATGCGGAAACTGCTAGATTTGCAAAAGTTAATATAGATGATTCAAGAGAATTAGCTGACCACTTTTCAATAAGAGGAGTGCCAACAATGCTAGTTTTTGATGAAGAAGGAGATCTAGAGGAAAAAGTTGTAGGCCTACCTGATATTTTAAAAATCATGAAAGTTGATTAAAACTACAAAAAAGCCTCTCAAATTTGAGAGGCTTTTTTATTTGTCTTAAGTTACTGAAAAACAAACCTCAAGATTTCTCTAGAATTCCATCAAATACTTAAACCCATAAAAATCAAATATTTAAAGATCAGGGTTTTTGCTCTAAATATACCCTAAATGTACTTTTGTTTAAAAATATGTTATAATTAAGTTAAATAATGTAATAAAAGTATAAAAAATGGGACTTTTCAGTAGTATTAAACACACAGAGTTTTCTGTAAAAGATGACAGTAAAACTGGTCGTGATAGAGAGTCAACAAAGCTACCATCCTATATTAAAGCGAAAAATGGCCCTAACGGGAAAACTCTTTATATTATTAAAAATGTAGAGTATGTGACTGCAAACGGGCGTTTACGTAGATGTAACATAGAAGTTCTTTCAAATGGATCTTACCAGGATGCGGCTAAGGCGGCTTTAGCTGCTGTAAATGAAATGAGAACTTATTCTGTTATGAAAACAGACTCATTTTCAGTGAAATTTGGTGCAAATGGACAGGCTCAAATTAAAAGGAATGGACCAAACCCAAGTGCGAATCAGGGTGTGTATAAGCAGGCTATTTTAAGTGATAAAGATAAGCAAGACATTGAAAACACCTATATAAATAATTCAAATGAATCTCAAGCTCAACGACTTGCACGTATATCTGATAATTTAGCAGAGAAAAATCACCAGGTACTTGTAAGGTTAAGGAATGTGCCAGATACACCGGAAGGTGGCATTTTGAATAAAGTAGTAAGATTTGTTACTCGATCTTACACAAAACAAGAATTACAGACTAAGCTAACAGATGAAATTTTAGAAGTTGAAGAAGTTGCAAGAAGAGCAAGAGCAGGGGCTTTTAATCAAAAAGACCTTGATAAGCTAGAAAACAGTGAGTTAGAAAGTCGTTATACCACATGGCATAAATTCAAAAAGCAATTTGAGGGGATGAAAACATCTTAAATTGCACAATATCAATTACATAAGTATTAAATTTAAATAGAATTTTGACATTCCGTTAAGATTCTGTTAAAATAAAACTATATATTAATCAATATTCTATAAATATGAATCTATTTGAAATAAAATCAGCTATTAAAGACCTTCAAAAGAAGTCTAAATTGAACTTTAGCTCTCAAGTAATTAAAGATGAGTTAGATAAGGCCAAAGAAGCTTTGATGAGTCATTTTAGGCAGGCTAAATCTCTTGAGGAGCGAAAAGAAGTTATTGCTCTGACAGGGGAGATAATGGACCTTGTACGCGAAGATATGGGACAAATGGCTGAAAAAGAGGGTGTACCTGATCATGTATTGATCGAGAAGTTACATGACCCTAAATCCTATGATTCTAGCGGATGGGAAACTTTACACGGTCTAGAGCCTCAATCAACGGAGGAAACGGGATCTTCGTCTTATAAGCCTGTTAAAAAGCTAAAAAGAAGAAGAAGCTTCAATTCTCAGAACTGGGCAGCAGTTTAATTTCGTAAGTCGCTTATATTTAGCAAATTACAAACATACATTCTAAATTACTAATTTACAATAGTTTAAGGTATTTAAAGTTTACATAATTAAATAACTGATTATTAGGTATATAAAAATATATTTACATAATCTTGACAAATTATTAATAAAACGTTAAAATAATAATATAGGGAGAGATAGATCTAGGTCTAATTAGTCCCTAAAAACCTCTTAAGGAGAGAATCATGAATCTTAATGATTTAAAAACATTTATCTTAGAAGTACTAGAAAACCCGGGTTCTGTAAAGGACGTAAACCAGGTGATGGAAAAAGCATTTGCTATGTATCAAGAGTTATCAGAAATGTTTGCTCAAGCAAATCCAGAAGAAAGAGAGCGTATAGCTGAGTCTTTAATGGAGCTTGGAACGTTTTTTGATCAGAAAATTGGACAGGTAGCTTCAGATATGGGAATGAGCAAAGAAGACCTATTAATTGCTATGCAAGATCCAAATAACTATACAGAAGATGTATGGGGAAAAGTACAAAATTTCCAGAATAAAGTAGAAGTTGAGAAAAATCAGTTAGTTAAAAAGCTTACTGGAAATGAAGAAACTTCTAAACCAAAGACAAAAGTTAAGAAGTTTAATTCTAAAAAAGCTTGGGTTTCTGCCTAAGTAAAACGTATTAATCTAATACGAATTAATAAATTATAATAAGGTTTTTTTATGAATCAACAGTATGATCAAACTCAGGCTATTCAAGAAACTAGTGGTGTTGAACCATCTCAAGAAAAGCAAAACTATTATAACATGGTAGATCAGGCTAACTATTGGAAAACTGAGATGAATACCCCTAGCACTAAAAGTGGTATGGCCTCAAACTATGCAATTATGGCCTATATGGTTTCTGTTAACTCCATGTATGGTGCTGAGATGCAAACTAACCAGGTTAGGTTATTGCAAGATGAGCAGGATCTATCAACTGCAATGTCAAAGCTTCTTACAGACCTTCAAAATGTTGAGAAAGACGGACTTGCCTACAATACGAATGATGGTAAGAACAAGCCTGTATGGAGTAATGGAAAGATTCAAGGGCAGAATAACGTGATTTCTCAAGATGATGTGAAAGTAATTAAGGATGACTGGAAAAACGTAAGAACTATCCTTGGGATGAATGGAACTGATAAAGATGGCTGTATTACTCAAGATGCTGAAAAATACTTTACAAATCCAAATATCATCGACAGTTTTAACTCTATGTTAAGTCAGGCGCAGGTTGAAATTAACTCAATCTATAACTGTAATGTTCAAATCTCGGACGGATCTACTCATAAGCTAGGTGATCTTTTCGCAAATACAAACATAGATAATGGTTCTACTACAGGTCTTGCTAACTTAACTGATGGGTTAAACTATATGGCATACGTACATGCTGCATATAATGACTCAACTACAGGAGCTCCTTCATGGTCTTCAGATTATCCAGATAATCTTGATAAGGCAATCAATGGTGGTCTTAATGGTGTTCCAGGAACAGATCCAAAATCAAATGGGACGCAGCAATCAGGTTTAGGTCTTTATAACGAAGTACACGTAGAATTAGACCAAGATATGACAGAGCTTCAGAATGATATTTCGCAGATCACTGCAATGTTACAACAAAACAACGACGCAAACGTTGATATGACAAAGAGTTTGGAGCAGTTCCAGTTAGCAACAGCTCAAGGTGTTGTAAAATAATTTATAGCCCAATTCTTGGGCGACATTTCAATAATAAACAATTAATAAAAACTAACCTAATGGAGAAAATTATGGCTAGTGCAATTGAAGATACAAGTAGCATTGATGCTATTAATCAACAAAATTTAATGCAAGAAATTGATGATCAAAATAATAGTATTACAGAAGCAACCTCATCAGGTTGGTATGGTGCAACTGCATCTGTAATGGCTGTTGCTGGTTCTTTAGGAGCTGATATGATGCAAGCTCTTAACCAAGCGAACAATGAGCAGCACCTTAAAGATCTAGTATCAGCAGCAACAAATAGAAACGGAATTGGTCTAGATAGTAAAATTGAAAGTTCTAAAGTATTAAATGATAGATTTAAGCTGAACATGGATTCTCAAATCAATCAGCTTGTAAATGATAAAAAGACATACGAAGATAGCATTAAAACTTACCAAAAAGAAGCTAATAAAGCTGGTGTATCGGCTAAAGATCAGCAAATTGCAATGATGTCAATGGCAGCAAGTGCAGGTGTAGCATTAGCGGTACCAGTTCTTGGAGCTGTAGCTGCTATAGGATCAGCAATTGCTACCGCAATTTTTGGTTCTAGTAAATCTAAACATATGAAGAAAGCAAATCAAGCACAAGATGCTGCGAATAAAGCTTCAAATGCTATGAATAGCGTTCAAAACAAAATGAAAGAAAAATTAGACAACGATGGTTCTAAGCAAGAAACAACTAAAGGTCATATTGATGCTCAGCAAAACAATATTAAAAACCTAGGAAGCTTTTTCGGCTCTCTATAAACAAAGGTAAACCATGAGTATTTCACTTAACTCATATAACTCTAACACTCTTCAAGAAGATACAACGACTCAAAACACACAAGATACATCTTCTGTTGAAGTAAAAGATCCAAATGCAGATAGCTCAAAAATTGCACCTACAAATGTAGCTAGTTGGGTGTTTGCACTGATCAATACTTTAGGAGGGCAGAGTGCAACAGAGTGTAATAATGCCAAGATGGAATCTATAGAGGCTCAAAAAGATAACCTGAAAGCTGAGTTAGATTATTCTTCAGCTAAGATGGATGAATTAAAAGATGAGATAGATTCTTGTTCTGTTAAGGATGTTGCTAAAATAAATCAACTTAACGGTCAAATATCAGCAGTCTCAACTAAGTCAAATTCATCTCAATCAGAAGGGGCTATCATGACTCAGGGAGCCGCTAACAATCTTGGTTCTTCCATGAAACAACAGCAAGGAAATAGTGATAATGTAGCTACACTTGCTAAGAGAATGGGTAATGCATCTCGCATTATTTCAAAATAATCATAATAAAAGGTAATAATATGTCAGCAGCAACAAATACTTCAGCTCAGTCTACAGATACAACAGTTGTAAATACTACTACAACTAACACTCAAGTAGCTGAGACAAACACTAATACTTCTGCTAACGTAGCAGTTATGAACTGGTTAATGGCAGCTCAAGATGTGATGAAGTCACAAACACAAACTGAGTATGCATCTCAAGAATCAGCTTTAAATGCTCTTGATTTAAGAAATGCTAGTATCGATAGTTATAACACTAAATATGCTCAGAATGTTGATAAAATGAACGAAACTAGTAAATCTAATGGAACTTCAAATAAATTGAAGATTGCTGGAATGGTTTTATTAGTTGTAGCGGTAGTTGCTCTTGTAGCGATCGCAACAGTTGCTACAGGTGGATTAGCCGGGGCTCCAATGTTAGTAGCAGGAGCGGCAGTAATTGGTGCGGCAGGA